>MDTB01002364.1_pt1 | contig 150679 bp, 154 predicted proteins | sample 811161 | NCBI WGS metagenome assembly MDTB01 (sample SAMN05326650, study PRJNA326480) | marine metagenome | isolation source: seawater | place: Mediterranean Sea | collected 2009 | reverse complement strand
ATTAATTCTGTGAAATAAATCCTCTCTAAATAAACCTTCATCAACTCTCTTTTCAAGGTTCTGATGGGTTGCTGTAATAACTCTCACATTGGATTCAATAGCAGTTACGCCTCCAACTCTGTAAAACTGTCCATCTGAAAGAACTCTTAGTAGCCTTGTTTGTAACTCAAATGGCATATCCCCAATCTCATCAAGAAATAGAGTCCCTTCATTTGCCTGTTCAAACCTACCTTTTCTCATCGAATGAGCACCTGTAAAGGAACCTTTCTCATGACCAAAAAGTTCGGACTCGAGTAAATCTTTGGGAATGGCAGACATATTCAAAGGAATAAAAGGTTTGTTTGAACGAGGACTTGAATCATGAAGAGCTTTGGCAATTAACTCTTTGCCTGTTCCAGTTTCACCCGTCACCAAGACCGTTGTAGAAGATTGAGAAAGTTTTCCAATTGCTCTAAAAACCTCTTGCATTAAAGGAGATTTACCTAATAGATTTTTTACATCAGGTTGTTCTGAAATAGACATTTCTTGATTACCTGTCGAAGAGTCTTTAAGTGCCTTGGTAATCAAACTAACAGCAGAATCTATATCGAATGGTTTTGATAAATATTCATAAGCTCCAGCCTGAAATGAGGAGACGGCTGTGTCTAAATCAGAAAAAGCGGTCATAATAATTACCGGTAAACTAGGTAATCTGGCCTTTATTTCCTCGAGTAGAACCAAGCCTGAGTTGCCTGGCATTCTAATATCTGAAATTAAAACACTCGGAGTGTTTTTTGTTAAGGCTGTTAAAACGTCAGTTGCATTGTCAAATAATTCACATTTAACATTATTCCTTAGAAGAGCACGTTCCAACACCCATCTAATAGAGGAATCATCATCTACAATCCAAACTGGATTCAAAACGCACCCTCCGCAAACTTTATTGGAAGAATAATTTTAAAATTGGTGAAATATTTTTCGCTTGAGCACTCTATTAAACCTCCGTGGGAGTCGATTATGCTTTGAGCAATGGTTAAACCAAGTCCATGCCCATTATTTTTGCTAGAAACTAATGGATAAAAAATTTTATCTCTAATCTCGGAAGGAATACCAGGACCGTTATCAATTATATGTAAATTAAGTGCTATTAAACATCTTTTCTTTTTCAAAGTAACTTGACGAGCAACTCTTGTTCGAACAATTATTTGACCATCTTCTTGATTTTTTATTGACTGAGCGGCGTTTTTAAGAAGGTTCAAAATTACTTGAATTAACTGAACATCATCACCCATGATCGAAGGAATACTAACATCATAATCAACTTTTATATTTAAGTTTTTAAATTCTGAAGTTATAAGTTTTATAACCTGTTCCGACAATTCATGAATGTTTAGTTCTTTATAGTTATAACTCTTCTTTGAAGGAAGTAAAATGGCATCAACTAATGATTGCAATCTGTCAGCCTCTTTGATGATTATTTGAGTGTATTCTTTGAGATATGGATTTGGTAATTCTGCGTCAAGTAACTGCGCAGCGCCTCTGATACCTCCTAGAGGGTTCTTTACTTCGTGCCCAAGATTCCTTAATAGAGACCTATTTGATTCAGCCAAATCTTCTTGTCTCCTCTCTTGATCAATAAAGTGTATCTGATTTTTTTCACGTACTTCAAAACAACAAAATATTTTCGAATTCTTAACAATCGTACAAATTGTGTCAAGTTCTAATGAACTCTTAGAAGGAATAACCCACTTAGTATGAAAACGTTTATTTGAAAATTTATTAGAGAATGCTTCATGAAAAATTCTCTTAAATAACTTCTTGTTAACTACCAGATTTTGGAGGCTCACTCCAAACAAACTACTTTTTGAAAGACCGAAAAGTGATTCAGCTGCAGAATTTATAGAAACTATCTTTAAATCATAATCAATATTAATTACCCCGGTTGTAAGGCAATCTAGATCGTCGTTAATAATATTCATTTCACAGTTCGATCCCTCAAAAAACACTCAATAAATTTTATTAAACTGAATAATACATTTCAAACTCTAGTGGATGAGTTGCCATTCTTAGTCTAGTGATATCCTCCATTTTTAAATCTATATAAGCATCTATCATAGAATCTGAAAAAACATCACCAGTAATCAAAAATTCTCTATCTTTGTCAAGAGCCTCAAGGGCTTCTTCAAACGATGAACAAATTGTAGGAATTTTTGCATCCTCTTCAGGTGGAAGATCATATAGATTTTTATCAGAGGCATCACCAGGATGAATCTTATTTTTTACACCATCCAAGCCAGCCATCAAGAACGCTGCGAATGCAAAATAAGGATTGGCGGTTGGATCAGCGAACCTAACTTCAATTCGTCTCCCTTTGGGATTAGCAACATATGGAATTCGAATTGATGCAGACCTATTACGTGCAGAATAAGCAAGTTTTACTGGAGCTTCAAAACCTGGAACCAATCTTTTGTAAGAATTTGTGGATGGATTTGTAATTGCATTCAATGCTCTGGCATGTTTTATAATACCTCCGATATAATGTATGGCGAAATCAGATAAACCAGCATAACCTTCGCCGGAAAAAAGATTTGTTCCGTCTTTCCAAACTGATTGATGAACATGCATACCTGATCCGTTATCATCAACAACAGGTTTAGGCATAAAAGTAGCTGTCTTGCCATAACTAGCAGCAACATTATGTACAACATATTTTAATTTTTGTATCCAATCTGCCCTTTGTGTTAAGGGAGCAAATTTTGTCCCAATTTCGCATTGTCCTGAGCCTCCAACCTCATGGTGATGAACTTCTGTGGGAACTCCCATCTGATCCAGAATTAGACACATTTCAGACCTTAGATCCATTAAAGAGTCAACTGGAGGCACTGGAAAGTAACCACCTTTGACGGCAGGTCTGTGAGCTAAATTTCCACCTTCAATCTCGATTCCACTAGACCAAGTTGCCTCCTCAGAATTAATTTTATAAAAACTTTCACCCATTCCAACATTCCAAGTCACACTATCGAACACGAAAAACTCTGGCTCTGGTCCAAAATAAGCCACGTCACCAAAACCACTATTAACTAAATATTTTTCAGCTCTTAATGCTAAAGATCGAGGATCTCTTTCGTAACCTTGGCCGTCAGAAGGCTCAACTACATCACAAGTCAATAATAATGTGGATTCCTCTCTGAAAGGGTCAATTACAGCAGTAGAAGGGTCAGGCATCAACAACATGTCAGAAGCTTGAATACCTTTCCAACCAGCAATAGATGAACCATCGAAAGCATGACCTTCCTCAAACTTATCCTCATCAACAGACTTTGCAGGAACCGAAACATGTTGTTCCTTACCCCTTGTATCAGTAAATCTAAAATCAACAAATTTACATTCATTTTCACTAATCATTTGCAAAACTTCTTTGGGGGTACTCATTGGGCTCTCCTTGAATTAATCGTAAATGAAATTTAGATTGCGAAAATCATGCCTATAAAAACTAATAAATAAATTTGTTTAAAAACAATATCTTATTAATTTCATATATTAATTATTTTTTTTTAAATCACTATTATTGTGCATTATTGAATAAAGTAGTGCAATTAAAATAATTAAGCACCAAAATAATGCAGTAATATCAAGTTGTGAGTTAAAAGATAAACTTAGTTTTCAAGAAAAAGCATTTGAAGGTCATTTAAAAAATTTAATCCTTTGGCCGTTGGCTTAACAATTAAGCCCTCTGAATCAAGTAACCCCCGTTTCATTGCTGTTTCGATAGGGGAAAATATAAGTTTTCTTGTCAAACCTGTTCTAATTTCAAAGTCTAAAAGATTTACTCCATCTACAAGTCTTAACCCATTCAACATAAACTCAAAGATCAGGTCTTTTTGTTCAATTTTATTAATAGTTCTGATTCTGCTTAAATCTGAAGAATTTATGTATTTGTATGGATTTTTATTAAAATTATGCCTCTTAACTCGTTTCTCAAAAGTTAATTTACTATGTGCTCCAGCTCCGAAACCTAAATAGTCACCAAATTTCCAATAATTCAAATTGTGTTTACACTCTTTTTTTGATGTAGAAAATGCAGAAATCTCATATTTTCTGAATCCTTTATTTTTTAGAATTTCAGAATTTGATTCATATATATTCCATATTGAATCTTCCTCCGGCAAAGTTGGGGTATTTTTATAAAAAAGAGTGTTCGGTTCGATTGCTAGTTGATACATAGATATATGATTGATTTCAAATGAACACGTTAAATTTACATCATCAATTGCATTTGATTTAAGTTGTTCCGGCGTACCGTACATTAAGTCGACATTAATATTTGAAAATACTTTGTCAGCAGTACTCAAAAATAAATGTGCTTGATCTCCGTTATAAGTTCTACCTAAATTTTTCAATTGTTTATTATTAAATGACTGAATTCCAATAGAAAACCTATTGACGCCGGCATCTTTCAATAGATTTAACTGTTGTAAAACTTTGTACTCCTCATTTTCATTAATGTCTGGATTGGCTTCCATAGTAATTTCAGCATTTGCATCCAATTCGATACTATTTCTAATTTTAGAAACAAGTAACTTGATTGAATCAGCAGAAAATAAATTTGGTGTTCCACCTCCAATAAATATAGTTTTTACTTTTCTATCTTTAATCAAAGGAAGATAACGAAAAAAATCACCAATTAGTGTTTCACAATATTCTTTTTCTGGGAAATGATTTTTTATTTCATGTGAATTAAAATCACAAAAAGGGCACTTTTTCTTACACCAGGGTAAGTGAAGATATATTGATAGCGGTATTTTGCTCTCGTCTAGTAAAATATTTTTCATATTTAAAAGTTTTTTAACTTTAGTTGTTTTAATAGACTTTCTAGTGCCAATCTTCTGTGACTGTATTTTTCTTTTTCATTTACTGACATTTGGCCAGCAGTCTTATTAGCCCTTGGACAAAAAAAAACAGGATCATAACCATGTCCATTTGTTCCTATTGACTTTGTTAAAACTTTTCCGTGCCAAGTACCTATTCCTATTGCTGGAAAAGGATCATCAAAATTATCTAATCCAACGATAACTGCAACAAAATACGCAGATCTTTGGGTAGGATCTTGAAAAACCTGCATCCTCTGAAGCAATTCATTGTTGTTTGCTTCGTCTCTACTTAAATTTGTTTTACCTTGAAAAAATCTAGATGATTTAACTCCTGGTTTACCTTTAAGAACATCAACAACAAGACCAGAATCATCAGCAATAGTTGGCATTTTGGTTATCCTTGAAACGTGCCTAGCCTTGTGAAGTGCATTTTCAATAAAAGTACTAAAAGGTTCGTTACAAACAGGAATATTTTTATCAGACATAGAGATTAAAGATAATTTTTTTCCAAAAAAATTTTTAATTTCTTTGAATTTTCCATCATTTGATGAAGCTATGATCCAGGTCTTGTTCATAAAGATTTTGAACTTATTTGCTTTAAATTTCGATCTCTTTGCATTTTTTTCTGCATTTCGAAAATTTCATTTATGCCATTCTTAGCATTTTTTAAGACATCTATTAAAAGTGTCTCAGGAAATGGCTGTTTTTCAGCAGTTCCTTGAATTTCAACTATCCCACCATTGGATGTCATGACAACATTAATATCAGCATCACAAGTAGAATCTTCATCGTAATCAAGATCTAAGTATATTTGGTTAGAAAATATACCCAGAGATATAGCAGCAACATTTGACAACAAATATTCTGAATCTTCTTTAAAGGTTTTTTTGCATGCATCATCTAAAGCAAGGAAACCGCCACAAATTGCAGCAGTCCTAGTTCCACCATCAGCTTGTAAAACATCACAATCAACGGTAACAGTAAAGTTATTTATTTTTAACAAGTCAACAGAACATCTCAGACTTCTTCCAATCAATCTCTGTATCTCCATAGATCTTCCAGATATTCTTCCTACTGATACATCTCTTCGATTTCTCGAGTCAGTTGCTCTAGGAAGCATAGAATATTCAGCAGTAATCCAACCCATATCATTATTCTTAAGCCAATTAGGTACAGAATTTTCGATAGATGCATTACATAGAACCACTGTGTCTCCAAAAGAAACAAGAACAGAACCCTCTGCATATTTTGTATAATCTCTAACAAATGATATCTCTCTTAAACTATGGATTGACCTTTTGTTTTTTCTTATCAGTTTTTCACTTTTATACATAAATACTTAAATTGGTTGAATATGAGCGCTCTTAGCATGACTGGATTCGGCAATGAATCATTAGAAAATAGTAAACAGATTATTTCAATAGAAATTCGATCAGTCAATTACAAATATTTTGATTGTTCAATTAAATTACCAGAAATTATTAAAGAAATTGAATCTGATGTTAGGAAGATGCTAACAAAAAATATCATCAGAGGCAAAGTTGAAATAAAAATTAATGTTTTAGAAAATGAAATTGAAAATGAAAACCCAATTAGTATTAATGCAGTTAAGGAACTTAGAAAAATAGAAACAAATATAAAAAAATACTTCCCAAACGCTAAAGAACTAAGTGTTTATGAGATATTAAACCACCCAAAAACTTTTGAAGTACAAAAAGACAACACCGAAGAGATTTATGAACAAGTATTATTATTAACAAAAAAATGCTTAGACAATTACATAGATTCATGTAAACGCGAAGGAAGTCGATTAGAATCTCACATTCTTTTGTGTGTTAAAAAAATAGAGGAATACATAAAAGAAGCTCTTAAATTAGCCCCAAAAGCAGAAAGACTCATCAATGAAAGAATAAAAGCAAGATTACTAGATGTAACCTCTGAAAGTTTCAAAGATTATTATAATTCCCAATCACAAAAAAAAATTGATAGTAATAAAATGCACAGTTTTCTTGAATTTTTCGAAGATAGATTAAGAATTGAAGCAGGTCTGGCATCAAGCAAAATAAACATTTCAGAAGAATTAGAAAGGATGTCGTCACATACACATGAAATAAGAAGAGTTTTTGCAGAAAATAAAGACCAAGCCATCGGTAAACGTATTGAATTTTTATCTCAAGAAATGCACAGGGAAGCAAATACAATTGGTTCAAAATCTTCAACGATTGGTTTGAGTAAAATATCAATAGAGATTCGTCTTTTAATTGATCAAATAAAAGAACAAGTACAAAACCTCCAATGATGAATACTCTTAATGGTAAATTGATAGTTATTTCGGCTCCCTCTGGTACTGGAAAGACGAGTATTGTGAAGGCATTAGTAAATAATTCCAACGATTTAATTGTGTCCGTTTCAACCACTACAAGAAAACCTAGACCTGGTGAATTAGAGGGAAAAGATTATTTTTTTGTTAATAAAGATAAATTTGAAAAGTTAAAAAATAATGACGAGTTTATCGAATGGGCAATTGTATACGGAAATTTTTATGGAACTTCAGCAAAATGGGTTGAAAAAAAAATTAAAACTGGAAAAAAGATTTTGTTAGAAATTGATTGGCAAGGAGCCCAGCAAATTAGAAGAAAGTTTAAAAACTCAAAGAATTTAATTACTATTTTCCTAAAACCACCATCTTTAAAAGAATTGACAAAAAGATTAAAGGACAGAGGAAAAGATTCTGATGAAATCATTAAAAAAAGAGTGTCACTTGCAACAGAAGACTTAGCTCATGCGCTGGAATTCCAGCATGTTATAATGAATAAAAAATTTGATGAAACACTAAATAAAATTGAGAACATAATCTTTTCTTAATTAAATAGCAAAAGTGGAGGTTTAGTTATATGGCAAGAATTACCATAGAAGATTGTTTAGATAAAATTCCAAACAGATTCGATCTTGCGCTATGCGCTACATACCGTGCTAGGCAATTGGCTCATGGTACCGCTCCAAAGATTATCAGCAAGGATAAACCTACAGTTACCGCTTTAAGAGAGATTGCTAACGGACACATTGGTAATGAAATGCTTCGTAAGGTTCCACTATGAGTAATTAATGGCCGTAAATTCGGCCATCTCTTTTAGTAGCCTTTTAAAGAAGGTTAGCTATCTTTCCAGATCTGAAAAATCCGGATTAAAACGAGCTTTCGAGTTTTGTCATACTGCTCACATAGGACAATTCAGAAAAACAGGAGAACCATATTTCACTCACCCACTAGCTGTAGCAGATATTTGCGCTGATTGGCAACTTGACAGTGAAGCCCTAACTGCTGCATTACTACACGATACTGTCGAAGACACCAACATTAGTTTGAATCAAATTTCGAATAAGTTCGGTGGTGTTGTAACTGAATTAGTTGACGGCCTATCAAAAATAGATCAATTAGTATTCAAAAATTATGAAGAAGCTGCCGCGGCTAATTTTAGAAAAATGCTCTTAGCTACTGCCGCAGATATAAGAGTAATTCTAATAAAATTAGCGGATCGTTTGCACAATATGCGTACTCTTGATGCTTTATCAAAAGATCAAAAAAAAAGAATTTCAAAAGAAACTTTAGAAGTGTTCGCACCAATTGCCTATCGACTTGGTTTTAATGAACTCTATAGGCAGTTTGAAGATTTATGTTTTTTAAATTTATTTCCATATCGCTATAAAACTTTACATAGAGCAATGTTGTCAGCTAGAGGTAATAGAAAAGAGATCATCCACGAATTAGAAAAAAAAATTAAAAAAAAATTACCAAGCTTTGGTGTCAAAGGCAAAGTTTTCGGAAGAGAAAAAAGCTTATATTCTATTTATTTAAAAATGAAAGAAAAGAATCTTAGTTTCGCAGAAGTTTTAGATATATATGGCTTCCGAATTATTGTTAAAACTGCTCCGGAGTGTTATGTGGCTTTGGGAGCAATGCATGCAATCTTCAAACCTTTTCCAGGTAGGTTCAAAGATTATATTGCTATACCTAAATCAAATGGATATCAATCAATTCATACAGTAGTAATCGGACCATATGGAACACCTCTAGAATTACAAATTAGAACAGAAAAAATGCAACGATTTGCTGAGGTTGGCATTGCCTCACATTGGCTTTACAAAGAGCATGCACAAGAAATTACTCCTCTTCAACAAAAAACCCACGTGTGGATGCAATCATTATTAACGTTCCAAAAACAATCATCTGAAGCTTCTGAGTTTCTGGATAACTTAAAAATTGACCTTTACCCTGATATGGTTTATGTTTTTACTCCTCAGGGTGAAATAAGAGAGTTGCCCAGAGGATCAACACCTGTTGATTTTGCTTATTCTGTTCATTCAGATATTGGTAACAGGTGTTCAGGCGCAGCAATTAATGGAGAGCAAAAAGCACTAGATACTGAACTTAAAAATGGTGATATTGTTGTAATTTTACAATCAGAAAGAGCGTCACCCCACCCCGGTTGGTTGGGATTTGTTAGAACCGCTAAAGCAAGAGCAGCTATAAGACATACTTTAAAGAATGTTAGTAAAGAGAAAGCGATTTCTTTTGGTCAAAGGTTACTTAATCAAGCATTACAATCTATTGGTTGCCTTGGAATAAATGATCCTAAACTTAATTGGCAACAGTTGTTTAAAGAAACCAAATCGAATGATAAAAATAGCCTAGTTGAGGAAATAGGTCTTGGAAGAACTTTGGCTCATGTTGCAGCGAGAAGACTTGTAGGTCATTCTGCAGCCATTGATAAGAATAACAGTCTTTCACCTAATGCTCGCGAAGCCCTAAGAGTGTCAATTGATCACTTAACTCAATCTCATGACGGAATAACTGTAAACGGATCAGAGGGTACTGCGGTTCAATATGCTGGCTGTTGTCACCCTATACCAGGGGATATGGCCTTTGGACAAATGCTTGGTGGTGCCGGTTTATTAATACATAGAAAAATTTGTCTGAATGCCGTCAAGCAGAAACAAAAAGATCCAAATAGGTGGACTGAGGTCGTTTGGGGGGAACCAATCTATAAGTTATTCATAACTCATTTGATTTTAGAAGTGAAAGATACTCCCGGAACTCTGGGTATACTTGCATCTGCAATCTCCTCTGCAGAGGCAAATATTGTAGATCTAACCATCCTACCAAATCAAGGTTCAAACTTAACAGTTTTAAAAACTGCTATCGAAGTCAAAAATAGACAGCATTTAGCAGACATAATCAGACAATTAAGAAAAACAAAAAAGTTGTTTAAATTGACTAGGTCAATCAAAAATTAGTAAATAATAAGCTAAGTTTTTTTTGGTCTGTAAGCTTTGCATATCTTATCATCTAAAAGTATTATTGGTCCTCCGAGTAATTCTATGCCGTAAGGAACAGCAGAAAAAATTCCCTTTACAAGCATGCTTCCATCTTTATTTTTGAGACCCTCTAAAGTTTCAGCAATTGCTTTAGGTTGTCCTGGTAGATTTACAATTAAAGAATTCCCCCTAACAACTGCTGTCTGTCTGGATAATATAGCAGTGGGAACAAAGTTAAGTGATATTTGACGCATTTGCTCACCAAATCCTGGCAATTCTTTTTCACCAATATTTATGGTTGCCTCTGGAGTTACATCTCGTTTGGCAGGCCCGGTTCCACCAGTCGTTAAAACTAAGTCGCAACTATCATTGTCAACCAATTCAATCAAAGTTTTTTCAATGATATTTCTTTCGTCAGGAATTAATCTCTCAAAAGAAATCCATGGACTAACAAATACTTTAGACAGCCAATTTTTTAAACTCGGTAATCCAAGATCTTTATAAACATTTTGGCTGGCTCTATCACTAATTGATACCAAACCTATTCGAATTTCTCTGATTTCACCCATTTATTGACTATAATATAATTATGAACAAAATTGATAATAGTGTTTTTTTTCTCTCTAGAGAAGTTTTAATTCAAAAAGCAGAACTAATGCTCAATATAGCAAAGAAGACAGGGATTAAAGATGCCAGTGTTGAGCTTTCCGAAAATAAAGGTTTTTCTGTCAGTGTTAGGATGTCCAACACAGAAACTATAGAAACCACAAGAGAAAAAAATGCTTTAATAACTGTTTATGATGGTCATCGTAAAGGTGTCGCACAAACCTCCAATTTCTCTGATGATGAAATTAGGAACACAGTCTTAAAGGCTATTGAAATTGCAAAGTACACTGCACAAGATTCATTTTCTGGCCTCCCTGATAAGCAAGACTTGGAGTTTCACCCAAAATATATACCTTTATATTATCCATGGAAACTTTCTCCTGAAAATGCTCTTGAAATGGCATTAGTGGCAGAATCTTCTGCTTTCAATGTCAGTAATCAAATAAAAAATAGTGATGGTGCATCTGTTAATTCAAGTCATGGACATTTTTATTTAGAAAATACGAAGGGGTTTTCTGGTGGTTATCCCTACAGCAGACACAGCTTATCAGTTGCGCCAATTGCTCATTATAAAGAGGAAATGGAAAGAGACTTTTGGTATTCGACCAATCGAAATCCCCAAAAACTTTCTAGTCCATCTGAAATTGGAGAATATGCTGCAAAAAGAACACTTGCAAGACTTGGCTCCAAGAAAATATCAACAAGAAATGCTGCTATCCTTTTTGACGCGCCTTTAAGCTCGGCTCTTGTTGGTGCTTTTGTTCAAGCAGTAAGTGGAAATTCTTTGTACAAAAAACTTTCTTTCTTAAACGAGTCTATTGGTAAATCAATTTTTTCTGATCACATACAGATTTTTGAAAACCCTTTCCTCGAGGGTGAAATAGGATCAACTCCTTTTGACGATGAAGGCGTTAAAGTTAAAAAAAGAAAAATAGTCGATAATGGAGTTTTGTTAGATTATTTTCTCTCCAGCTATACTGCCAAAAGACTGAAAATGCGAACTACAGGTAACTCTGGGGGCTCCCATAATTTAAGAATGTTCTCTTCATCTACAACTCCAAAGGATAACCTCCAAGAAATGCTTAAAAAGTTGGATAAAGGTCTCTTTGTAACTGAATTAATGGGCCAAGGAGTTAATAGTGTAACTGGTGACTATTCTAAAGGTGCGACAGGTTTCTGGATTGAAAAAGGAAAGATTATACATCCGGTTAGTGAAGTCACCATTGCTGGAAACCTGAGAGAGATGTACAAAAATATTTTAGCCATTGGAGCCGATGAATGTATTAGGGGAAACAAGACATGTGGTTCGATATTGATAAAAAACATGACCATAGCAGGAAGTTGAAATCATGCTACCCTCTCACTTCTTCTTCTTTGACTCTCTTTTAGTTCTTTTTTTCTAATTCTCAAAAAACTTGGAGTAACTTCTAATAGTTCGTCATCCTCAATAAAGTCTATTGCTCTCTCTAATGTTAATTTAATTGGAGTTACTAGATCAATATGTTCATCTTTCCCTGAAGCTCTGACGTTAGTTAATTTTTTTTCTTTTATTGGATTTACAACCAGATCATTTTCTCGGGAGTGGATTCCTATTATCATGCCTTCGTAGACCTCCTCTCCAGGCTCAAGAAACATTTTTCCTCGTTCTTGTAATTTCCATAATGCAAATGCAACAGCTTTCCCATCCTCTTGAGAAACTAGAGAACCATTTTTTCTTCCAGAAAAATTTCCTTTACTATCACCATAATGATCAAAAACATGACTTAAAAGTCCAGTTCCTCTTGTCAATGACAAGAAATCACTTTGAAAACCTAAAAGACCTCTGGATGGAATGACATATTCTAATCTTACTCTTCCCTTTCCATCAGAAATCATATCTAACAATTCCCCCTTTCTCATTCCAAGCGCTTCCATGACAGACCCTTGATGGGCTTCTTCTAGATCGACAGTTAATGACTCATATGGTTCGAGAACTCTACCATTTTCATCTTTTTGAAACACAACTTTGGGTCTAGAAACTGCGAGTTCGAAACCTTCTCGACGTAAGTTTTCCAGCAGAATTGTTAAATGAAGTTCTCCCCTTCCAAAAACTTCAAAAACATCACTATCCTTGCCAAAAGAAACTTTAAGTGCAACGTTACTTTTCAATTCTTTTTTGAGTCTCTCTCTTATTTGTCTGCTTGTTACAAATTTACCGTCCCTTCCAGCAAGCGGAGATGTATTAACAAGAAAGTTCATGCATAGAGTTGGTTTATCGACTTGCAACGTTTTGAGAGGCTCTATTCTTAGAGGGTCACATAATGTTGACCCAATATTTGCATCTTCAATTCCATTTATTAAAACAATATCTCCAGCCTCAGCATAATTAACATCTTGTTTTGTTAAGCCCTCAAACATTTGTATTTGAGTAATTTTTGTTTTTTTTGGTTCACCATTTGGACCATCAACTACAACAATTTCTTGTTTTGGTTTAATTGCACCTCGTTTAATTCGTCCAACAACAATTTTTCCAACATAAGTAGAATAATCAAGAGATGTTACCTGCATCTGGAAAGGAGCATCAATGTCTCCACTACCCTCAGGGATATGAGATATGATTTGATCAAAAAGAACATGCATGTCTTTGGATGCATCTTCGTGTTTGAGAGTAGCATAACCTTTTAGTGCTGAAGTAAACAGTACAGGAAAATCAAGTTGTTGTTCGGAAGCACCTAATTTATCAAAAAGGTCAAATGTCTCATTAATTACCCAATCTGGTCTTGAGCCCGAGCGATCAATTTTATTTACAATTACAATCGGCAATAAACCAAGTTCTAAAGCTTTTTTAGTAACAAATCTAGTTTGAGGCATTGGGCCTTCTACAGCATCAACAAGAAGTAGAACCCCGTCAACCATTGATAAAACTCTTTCAACTTCGCCGCCAAAATCTGCATGGCCTGGCGTATCAACAATATTTATATGAACTCCATTATAATTGACAGCACAATTTTTTGAGACGATTGTTATACCTCTTTCTTTCTCAAGATCATTTGAATCCATAACTCTCTCTGATACACTTTCATGTTCAGAGAAAGTTCCAGATTGCTTCAAAAGTTGATCGACCAAGGTTGTTTTGCCATGATCAACATGAGCAATTATTGCTAAATTTCTTCTTCTATTCATAAATTTTAGTTAAATGTTTGTTGAGAAATAAGTCGAATTGGTTTGAGGGTGCCATCCAAATTTAACTCCCCCGTTCCCAGAAAGACGCCATAATCGTCGTAAACCCTGTAAGAAATTTTACTCTCACTTTTATTTTCTTTAAAACCCAACCTGAGTGATTGGCCATGTAAAAAAATTTTTCTTTCATTTTCTTTTAATGATACAGAGGGTAAGTTAGCAATAAAAAACTCTACAGGTCTAAGTTCAAGTTTTAGATTTTCAGGGGAATTATTAAACAATGTTTCAAGTTTTTCTAAACTAACACTTTCTTCAATTGTTGATGCACCAACCTCGGTTCTTCTTAGGTCCATCAAATGGGCACAACCCCCCAATTTTTCACCAATTTGCTCAGAAAGACTTCGTATATAAGTTCCTTTTGAGCAAGTAACATCAATTGTCATAACAGAATTTTTTAAAGCTATTAATCTTATAGATCTAATAAAAACTATTCTTTTTTTTCGACTTACTTCTATACCATCCCTAGCATACTTGTATAAAGGTTTTCCTCTATATTTTAATGCAGAATACATTGGTGGCAATTGAAATTGTTCCCCTAAAACAGATTCCAAAACATAATTAATTTGTTGAACATCAACCTGAAAATATTTTTTATCAATTATTTCACCTTCAGAGTCACCAGTACTAGTTTTTGTTCCAAGAGCTATGTAAGCTAAATATCTTTTATCGGAATTGAGACCAAACATGGCAAACTTCGTTGCTTCACCTAGTAAAATTGGCAGGACTCCGGTTGCAAGTGGATCTAAAGTGCCTGCATGACCTGCTTTCTTTGCATTGTATATTTTTTTTACTTTTACTAGGGCTTTATTTGATGATAAACCTTTTGGTTTGTCCAATAACAAAACACCGTTAACATTGACTTTAAATTGATTCACTTTTTTTTATTTTTTTCCGGTTCTTGGCATGCCTCATCAATTAGATTGCTCAAAAATCTGCCTCTTTCAAGGGAATTATCAAAAATAAATTTTAACTCAGGAGTGTGATGAAACTTAATTAACTTTCCAAGTCTACTGCGCAAAAAACTAACAACCGCGTCAAGCCCTTCTTGTGTAACTTTCAAATTATTATCACTACTTGGATAAGTACTGTAAAAAACTTTAGCAAAGGAAAGATCAATACTAACTTCAACATCAGTAATAGTTACAAAGCCTATTCTCGGATCTTTAACTTCTAGGTGAAGCAATTTGGCTAATTCTCTTTGAATTTGATCAGCCAATCTAAATTCTCTAAAACCTGGGGACTTACTGTAGTGCTCTCGCAATTTCTCTGACTTCGAATACTTCAAGCTGATCTCCTTCTTTAATGTCATCATAACCTTTAAGAGTTAAACCACACTCAAAACCCTCTTTAACCTCCTTAATATCATCCTTGAATCTTTTCAATGAGTCGATTTCCCCAGTCCAAATTACAACGTTTTCTCTCAAAAGTCTGATGGATGCATTTCGTCTGATCACTCCTTCAAGAACCATACAACCTGCAATATTACCTAATTTTGAAACACGAAAAATTTGTCTAATTTCGACTAAACCAGTTGTTTCCTCTTTCCTCTCAGGACTCAGCATTCCCTGCATAGCTTTTTTAACATCACTAACAGCATCGTAAATTACGTTGTAATATCTAACATCAATATCATTTAACTCAGCAAGTTTTCTTGCATTGGAGTCAGCACGAACATTAAAACCTATAATCACTGCTTGAGAGGCAATTGCCAAATTTACATCTGAATCTGTAACTGGTCCAACGGCAGTGTGAACGAGACCTATTTTAATTTCATCTGTAGATAACTTCACCATTGAATTTGCAATCGCTTCCTGTGAACCTTGAACGTCCGACTTTATTATTAAAGGTAATGTTTTTGCTTCGTCACCCATATTTTCAAAAACATTTTCTAATTTTGCAGCCTGCTGTCTTGCTAACCTTACATCTCTAAATTTTCCTTGCCTAAATAAAGCAATTTCCCTCGCTTTTCTTTCATCACCAAGGACAAGAAGTTCATCTCCAGCTTGTGGGACATCGGTTAATCCTAAAATTTCGGCTGGAATTGAGGGTCCAGCAGTGTTAATTGTCTTGCCATTTTCATCTAGTAAAGCACGAACTCTACCAAATGAAGCACCAGCAAGAACAAAGTCACCTTTTTTTAAAGTGCCAGATTGAACAAGAACTGTTGCTACGGGTCCTCTACCTTTATCGATACTTGCCTCAACTATTAATCCCTTGGCGAGAGAGTTTACTTGAGCATTTAACTCCAGAACCTCAGCCTGTAACAGTATATTTTCTAATAAATCCTCTAAACCTTGACCTGTTTTAGCTGAGACTGGAACAAAAGGAGCATCTCCTCCAAATTCTTCTGGAACTACTTCCTCGTTAATTAGTTCCCCTCTGACTTTTTCAATATTTGAATCAGGTTTGTCAACTTTGTTTATTGCAACAATTATTGGTACCGAAGCTGCTTTAGCATGCGCAATTGCCTCTTTAGTTTGAGGCATAACTCCGTCATCTGCAGCTACAACCAAAATAACCAAATCAGTGGCATTTGCTCCTCTCGCTCTCATTGCTGTAAAGGCCTCATGGCCAGGTGTATCTAAAAAAGTTATCGTTCCTTTTTTAGTTTCAACGTGATAAGCACCGATATGTTGAGTAATTCCTCCAGCCTCGTTATCTACTACTTTAGCTCTCCTAATCAAATCCAATAAAGAAGTCTTACCATGATCTACATGCCCCATAATTGTAACGACAGGTGGACGGGGTAATGATTCAACTTCGCTACTTTGACTGTCTGAATTTTCAACTAAGAACAACTCTGGATCATCGAGTTTTGCAGCAAATGCTTTATGACCCATTTCCTCAATAACGATCATTGCAGTTTCTTGGTCAAGAATCTGATTAATCGTAACCATCTGTCCCATGGACATTAATGTTTTTACAACTTCAGCTCCTTTCACAGACATTTTGTGAGCGAGATCAGCAACAGAAATTGTTTCGGGAACATGAACATCCTTGACAACAAACTCTTGGGGAACTTCTTCTTCGACTTTTTTTTGAGTACTAGCTGAATTTCTTGGTTTTTGTCTTGGTCCAACCCTCCAGTTCGAAGAACCTCCAGAACTATCTCCTCTGGTTTTCAGCGCTCTTTTCTTTTGAGCCTCTTCTTTCCATGTTGAGGAAAGTTGAGATGATTTTATAGATTTTTCATTCTTCTTTTCTTTAGGCTTTTCCTCAACCTCAGTATGCACTTTTGGTCGAGTTAATTTCATCGTTGTAGATGATTTTTCCTCTTTTTTCTTATTTTTTTGAACCTCAGTTTGAGAGGAAGACGTCTTGCCAGTTCGATCAGAAGTCATTAAAGCATTTATCGCAGCAACTTCATCATCCGCATCTTTCTTTGTTTTTGAGGAGTCATGAGAATTATCTTCATATGACTTACCAACATCTTGTGCATTTTCTAAATTCGTATGAATATTTATATCGTTGTTGTTTTCAGACTCACGATTTTCATCATTTAAATGGTCAACAACTGAATCATTTGATTTTATTGATTTACTATCAATTATTTTTTCATTTTTTAAATCTTTAGATGAGGATATATTAGCTGCACTTTTAATTTTATTAGTTTTTTCAGGTGCACCAGATTTTTGTTTTTGTTCAGAAACATTATCAGGCTTCGACTCTAAAACCAAACTTTCCGAAACAGTATCAATATCAGCATTAAGTTTTGATGAATCTCTTTTAACAAAAACTCTTTTTTTCCTGACTTCGACCTGTATTGTTTTAGATTTACCTGTGGCATCAGTTTGCCTTATTTCAGAAGTTTGCCTTTTTGTTAAAGTAATTTTTTTTCTTAGAGTAGGTTTTTCTCCTTTGCCATGAGATTTTCTTAAAGTAGCCAGTAATTTTTCTTTATCTTCTTCAGAAATTGAATCCGAGCCAGATGATTTAGGCACTCCTGCAGCTTGGAGTTGTTCTAACAAAGTCTCAACTGGAACTTTCAATTCAGTAGCAAAAGTTTCTACGCTATTGCTTATTATCACTTGCTAACTCCTTTTTTGGTGATACTTCATCAGAATCGGACTCAAACCAATGAGCTCTGGCTTGCATAATCAACTCACTAGAAAATTCATTATCAAATCCAGTCAATTCAACCAATTCATCTGTTGATAATTCGGCCAAATCATCTCTTTTGAAAATCTTAGCATCTGCAAGAACTGATGCAATCTCATTGTCAACTAACTTTAGCTCTAACAATTCATTTTCAGTTGTTTGGATCTTTTCCTCTGCAACTAAAGCTGCAGTCAACAAAGCATTTCTTGCCCTTGTTCTTAGTTCGTTTACAGTTTCTTCGTCAAATGCTTCAACTGACAACATTTCAGTTACTGGAACGTAAGCAATTTCTTCGAGACTAGTAAAACCTTCATCAATCAGTACACTGGCCACTTCCTCATCTACATCAAGTTTTTCAGTAAATATTTCTAAAGTAGTCTTTCTTTCGGTTGCAGACTTTTTCTCTGATTCATCTGCCGTCATAATATTTATTTGCCAACCAGTAAGTTCCGAAGCTAACCTAACATTTTGTCCACCCCTTCCAATAGCAACTGCTAATTCAGCCTCTTCAACTACCACATCCATTGATTTTCTCTCTTCATCAACCACTATTTGAGAGACATTGGCTGGAGCCAGAGCACCAATAACGAATTCGGCAGGATCATCTGACCATAATACTATGTCAACTCTTTCTCCAGCAAGTTCATGAGTTACTGCCTGTACCCTACTCCCTCTAACTCCAACACAAGTGCCAATAGGGTCTATTCTTTTATCCGATGTTTGTACGGCAATTTTAGCTCTAATTCCTGGATCTCTGGATGCTGACTTTATTGACATAAGACCTTGCTCAATTTCAGGAACCTCCAACTGGAAAAGTTTAATGATGATGTCAGGTGTTGTTCTGGACAAAACGATCTGAGGTCCTCTCTGTGATCGATCAACTCCCATCATAAATGCTCTAATTCTGTCACCAGGCCTTAAATTTTCTTTAGGTATCATTTGATCTTTCGGGAGTCTAGCCTCAATTTTCCCAGCTTCAACTATTGCGTCACCACGCTCCAACCTTTTTACGGTTCCGGAAATTATCAACTCTCCTCTATCAAGAAAATCTTTAAGTACCTGTTCTCTTTCAGCCTCTCTAATTCTTTGCATAATTACCTGTTTTGCTGCTTGAGCTCCAATTCTTCCAAATTCAACTGGTTCTAAATCTTCTTCTATAAAATCTCCAATTTCTACATCAGGATCTTCTTTTTTTGCATTTATTAATTCGATTTCCCTGTTTTCATCCTCAAATTCATCAGAATCAACAACTTTCCATCTTCTAAATTCATCGTGATCACCACTCTCTCGATCGATTCTAACGACAACGTCAACGTCTGAATTGAAACGTTTTTTTGATGCTGAAGCCAGTGCACTTTCTAAAGATTGAAATACAATCTCTCTGTCAACGTTTTTTTCCCTAGCAAGAGCATCAACCAAAATCAAAACTTCTCTAGTCATGAATTTTTGCCTTTCACAGAGACATCCTCTACAAGCCTTGCCTGCTCTATCTGTTCAAGAGCAAATTCAATTTTATGAACTCTGTCATTTATGTAATCTTCAATGTAAAAACAATCACCAAAATTTTTATTGGATTTATGTAAATCATCACAGTCACTTTTAAAGTCAATATTCATATTATTTTCTAACTTATGTTTCTTTAAACACCCAATAAAATTTTTTTTTCCTTGAATGGAATCTCTGAACCTTAACTTAACTATTGAACCAACAAATCTATCGAAATGATGCAGCTTTGTAAGCCTTCTGTCTACCCCAGGTGAAGACACCTCTAAACGCTCAAAGTTAATTTCCTCAACTGGTAAAAGATAAACCAATTGTTTCGTTATAAGTTCACAATCTTCCAAATTAACTTCTCTAGAACCATCCAATACGTCAATGAAAATCCTGATTAACCCTTTGTTTTCTAACTCAATATCAATTACTTCATAACCCAATGGAGTTATTGAAGATTCGACGGCTTTAAGAATCTTTTCTTTGAACATTCCTGTACTCTTCTCCAAAATTTTATTCCAAAAACAAAAAAAGGGCTTCAAGCCCATCTTTTCGATAAAAATTTCATTAACAGTACATATTAGTTGAAGTGACGAAAAGGAGCAAGAGGATAAAGTTTAGATATTAACTATTGTGAGGGGAAACTTTGCTTTTCATAACTTTAGAACGAAAAGACCTTGATTTTTTTGTTTTTTTTGCGTTATTACTTGGACGTTGGGGTGCTGATAAAGAATTCAAGTTATCGTTCACTGCAGATCCCCAAGAAGTATTAAGCGGATTAGGTTTTTTTCTGGTTGAGTTAGATTTTCTCATAGGCCCGCCAAGCTTAGAAAGGTGAGCATCATGTCCTTTTGGTTGCCAGTCATCCTCGTCAATTATATTTGAACTGTCTGTCGGATCAGCAAATGCATCATTCGACATATTGAAATCTTTTTTTACCTTTAACTTTGATTGGTCTTTTCTATAATTTGGCCTTTTTTGATGATCAAACACACGAGGTCTTTTTTTGGTTGAATTGATAGGATTATGATTTTTTTGTTTCATTCCAACTGATTTAAAAATTTCAATTATTGTTTTTTTTGATAATTCAGTTATTTGTCCTCTCTTTAAATTTGGAGGCAAAGCTATTACTCCATACCTAATTCTTATTAGTCTACTGACTGTAATTCCTATCGCGTCAAATAATCGCCTGACCTCTCTTCTTTTACCCTCTTTTATAACAACTTTAATCCATTTGTTAGCCCCAGTGCCTCCAACAAATTCCAAGGAATCAAATTTTGCAAAACAATCATCTAATTGAACTCCGGTTTTTAGTGCTGAAATTTTTGAATCACTAAGTTCACCAAAAATTCGAACAGCATATTCTCTTTCAATCTCTGATTTTGGATGCATCAGTCTGTTAGCAAGTTCTCCAGAAGTAGTAAATAAGAGCAAACCTTCGGTGTTTAAATCTAGTCTTCCAACAGCAATCCACCTTCCTGACTTTACCCTGGGCAACTTTTTAAATACGGTTGGCCTTTTATTAGGGTCATCGCGAGTAACGATCTCTCCAATTGGTTTATGATAAGCAAGAATTCTTACAGGGGGTGGGACGATATTTAATTTTATTAAACGACCATTTACTCTCACTTGATCGGTAAAATTTATTCTTTGTCCTATATGAGCTGGAGTTCCATTAACAGATATTCTACCTGATAAAATTAGCTCCTCCATTTCTCTTCTTGAACCAACACCTGCGTCTGCAAGTACTTTATGTAATTTTGGTACATCCCTTGAATTCGGTCTTTTTGTATAAGGATTTTTTTCGGATAATAAACGTTTTTCTGTCTCCTCGGATGAGAGAACTGAATTAAAATCTGATAAAAAAGGAACAGAATCGTCTGAACTCTCTGGGAGTTCATCATTCTCCTTCATAAATTATCCTCTTCTGTTCGCATTAAATCCTCATTTGTTTTAAAATCACTATCAGATATAACCGGTAAGTCTTCAATTGAAAGTAAACCCAAGTCATCCAAAAACTTTTTTGTAGTTCCAAACATTGTTGGTTTTCCGATCGTTTCTTTCTGTCCAACAGAAATTATCCATTGTCTTTCTTCTAATGTTTTCATAATGTAAGAGGACACTGATACACCTCTGACTTTTTCAATATCCCCCCTGGTAACCGGCTGTTTATAAGCTATGATGGCTATTGTTTCCATTACAGCTCTCGAATATCTAAAATTCTTTTCAGGTTGAAGTTTGTCTAGATACTTTGCAAATTCAAGTTTTGATTGAAATCTCCAACCAGTAGAAACCGATACTAAATCCAATCCTCTATCTTTCCAATCGTCTTTTAATTCTATAAGTAGACTATTAAGAATTTTTTCATCCAGTTCACCATCAAATATTTTTTTTATGTCAGAAATACTGATTGGGTTTTGACTTGTTAGGAGAGCTGTTTCAATTATGCATTTTGCAGTTTCAATTTTCAATATTAAATGTTCTCACAAATTTTTTGAAAAAAATATATTAATTTTTTAAATCATTTTTCTTCAATCGTTATTTTAAGTTGTTTAAGTGAGTTTTTATATATTTCAGTAATTGCTCTAATTGCAGCATCATCATCCTCACCAGGAGGAGGATCATTGTTCACATATTTTCTATAAAAAGCACCTTTAAAAGTAACTTTAGAATCATCACCATTCGACGTTACAGAAACTTGAGCACTATAATTATTGACCGGTATTGACGCCGGGTTTTTTAATCTGTATTTAAACTTCATTCGGTCATTATTCGAAGATAATATCTCAATTAATCCATTGCTGCCATCTCTTTTTGAAATAAATTTTTTCATGCCATTATCAGATGATAAAGAAGAATACTCTGCATGCCATACTTCAGCAGAGTCCAGGTTTTTAATCATCCTCCATACTTCGACAGAAGTTGATTTTATTTCGATTGTTTCTTTTACTTTTTGTCGTGTTGGACCATGGGAGAAAGCAACTGCAGAATAAAAAAATAAAAATAAAATACTGCTCCTAAAGAAAGTCATTAAGTACCTCACAAAAAAATAAAATTTACTTTACTGAATGAACAAAAAATCACCAAAATTTCTGGGATTTGAACCCAGTTGTATTAACTCAACAAGATCAAACTTCTCTTCATTTAAAACCATCATGTCCTCATCCATCCAATTTGTAACATAAATATAACCATTGCCCGTATTAACTCCCTCTGGAAAAGAACCTACTGGAACAGTCTTCACAACTTGTTTTTTTTTTAAATCTACTACCGATAATGTATCCTCATATTGGTTTGTAACGTAGGCTAAGGAACCAAGGGAAGAAAAGGAAATACAATAAGGTCTTTTACCAACACTTACTCTTGCGACCTCCTTATGATTAAAAGTATCAACGATGGATATATCATGACTTTTAACATTTGCAACTAAAAGCTTGTCTTCAGATGGATTCAAACCTATTCCAAATGGATGATTACCAACCTTAAAATTATCAATAACTTCGAGTAAGTCTTCTGAAATTACAGAGACCGAATTATCATCTCTATTCACAACGTATACTAAACCTTTTTTTGAGGAAATTACACCTGCAGGAGCGATACCAACTTTAATCTTTTTTGTTAATTTAAATTCAGGAATACTAAATACAAGCAGGTTGTTGTTAAACCAATCTGTCACAAACAGTGATTTTCCATTATAAGATGTGTCTAGTCCAACTGAACTACCATCGATTAATATTGTTTTGAAAACATTTAATGAATTAACATCAATTACACTAATATTGTTACTTTCAGCATTAGAAACAAATACCAAGTTATTTACTTTATCAACAACTATACCAGCAGGAGCATCTCCAACTTCGATAGTTTTGATTACAGAAAAATTATTAATATCTATAACTGAAACTGAGTCATCACCTTGATTAGTAGCAAAGGCCAAATTTTTCTCATATTTACTTGCGAAAACGTAATTAGAAGTAAAAATTAAGCTGCAAAAAAAGAGCAAGCGTGCAGAGTATAAAATTCTACAATTATTATCTTTGATTAAATTATTGAATTGGCGATCTAACAAACTTCTTGTTTCCAATTAAAACTGAGCCATCAGCTAGTACTTGAGGAATATTAAATTGAGTAATTATCTCTTGAATATCTTCTTTCTTTCTATCTAAAAAACTTTCTACCATGCCTTTCCATATAGGCTCACGATACCTAACAGCCATTGAAATAGAATAATCTGTTCTGCTTGAACGCGGGGCAATGAGAGGTACAAGTTTTAATTTTCTATTTTTAACTTTAGATGCTGAATAAGATGCAATTGGTCCCCATGCGAAGGCAATATCAATCTCACCATCAGCAATATTTTTTTCGATTATCATACCTGGGTAATCATTTGGATCACTTTGCATGTGGACAAAAGGCACCATTTGCTCAGTAAGGCTGTTCTTAACCACCCAATCGGCCCCAGGAGACCTAGCGAAAACACCAAACTTTAATTTTTTTAAAACATTTTTATTAAGTTTTATGAGGTCATCGGATGAATTAACATCTTTGAACTCATCACTATCAGGCAAAACTACGACCCATGTGGACGTATAATATGCTTTTGTAGCAGTTGCACCCTCAGGATCAGGTGAAGCACCCATGGCAATGTCACATTTGTATCCACTTGGTTTAGAAGAGTCTTTAGACCTAATTGTATTGCGAAAAAAAGCTAGTCTTTGTGGAAACCATTCATATTCAAGCTGCCAGCCTAAATCTTTGGCAAACAATTCAGCAACTCTGTTTTCAAATCCTTCCTGTTTGATATTAGACAAAGGCATGCTGTTAGGATCTGCACATACCCTAAGAACACCCCATTCAGGCACCTTTTCGGCAAAAGAAATCAATGGTGTTAAAAAAAATAGGGCAATAAAAGGAAAAAGATTTTTTATCAAGGCAAGAGTAGAAGTTTGTAATAGTAAATTAAAATTATTCAAATGATCTTACTCTCCCCTTGGGAACATTGCCATCTGACCTTCCTTTAAGGTAAGCATATAAAAGATCGACTTTTCTTTTTCCAGTTGTTTTGTCAACTTTTTCTAAGTGTATGTGAGCAGGCATACCCTTCTCATTTCTACCTACTAATATAACTGACTCAAACTCTTTGTAAGTAAGTACTTTTAGGGATTCAATCAAAGAAGGTCCTACTAAACCCTGCTGGTTATTTCCATGACATCTCTCGCATGCAGAAGCTCTCCACACCTTAAAACCTTTTTCAGTAGCTTTATCAACTTTTCCATCTTTTACAACATACAGAGGTTCATCACCGAATGCTGCGCCGCAAACCAGAAATAAAGTAATATAAAATAAATTAACAACTTTCATAATTCCCCCAAAGGATATATATATTTAATAAGTATAACTATATTTTAAGTTTAAAATATTAGGATAAAACCCTAAGAAAAAAGTTTTGTATTTTTTTCAATCTTGGAAAATAAGCAAATAACAACAAAATTAAACCAATACTCCCCAGAAGACCTGATAACTGCGACTCAACTTTTCTCCATTCTGAATATTCTAAATCAAGCATATTTTTTGCAAAGTGTTTGCTATCTGTTAAGCGAACGTATTTAAAATTCAACTCTGCTGCTAAAAGATTTAAATAATCTTCTCTTAGTTGTGTCAGATGTTCTGTTCCAGGAGATGCTTGAATGCGTGTTATTAATCTTGGATCTATAAGAGCACTCTCGTTATCAACAAGTTTCTCATTTGAATCACTACCCTTTCTACCAGTAGAAAAAGGATCAAACTGCATTACTTCCTCTGCACTCCAATAACCATACTCTTCACCCTCAGAATTTATTTTTGGAATCTTTGATTTTTTTGTATTTCCTACCCCAACAATCAATCCCTTGACTTTGTTTTCAGTTTTATCAAATCTAGGTCTGTAAGCAGGAGCTATTGGCGGCGCCTCATGTCCGTCTGTTAAAAAAACAAGTCTTATGTCAGGGTCAAGTTTATTAATAATTTTCATAGAATTGTATATTCCTTTTGCAATTTCACTGTCTCCTGCCCAAATCATGTTTGTTTCCAAAAAGCTGAAACTTCTGACCAAATCGGAATAATTAGTGCATATTTCAACAGGGTTAAATAAAAAACTACTCTGATAGCCTGCAAAAATCCCTAGTCCGATTTTTGTACCACATGGTAATTCTCGAACAGCCTGCTCTAGCGAGTCACGTATGTAACTTATTCGAGATTTTGATTCCAAGCCTTGTTTCATGTCTTTAGTGTTCATGCTTAAGGTAACATCAACAATAATCATAAAACTGTGAGATCTTGTAGGAATGTCAGCCGTGAAGTTAAAGGCAGCTAAAAATAGAAAAAACCAGGAAATAAACAATAAATATCTGCGAGAGAGTTTTGCGAAGAAAAAATTTTTCATTTCAATTTAAGGCATTCCCTGAGCCTGCAATTTCATTGTAGTTACCGCCGATTCTCCTCTCTCTGGCCTTAATGAAGACTTATCCTTGTCAAAGACTTTTTCGGGGGAATAAATAAGTGCTCTCTCAAGATTGTACCTAGCCCCTAAATGTGAAGGACTAAGATTTAAACACTTCCTGTAGGTTAGTTTTGCAAGTTCAAAATTAGGTAAAGCAGAAACTTCATCCCCATCATTTTGAGCATTTAATGCAGCTCTAAAATAAATATTAGCACTGTTATACAATGACTCCTGTTTAAGAACAATTGGAGCATTAGATTGTTCAATATTATTGTAGACTGCTAAAGCCATCTCTTGCTTTTTTTCTAAAATAAATTTTTCTGCTAAAGAAAATTGCTCCTCATAAAAATCTGAGTCAGACATAGGAGTTCTATTTTGAATTCTACTGTTAGCTTTATAAATTTGCAGAAGTTGAAATAAATCGAACATTAATACTATTAGAAGTATAGAAGACAGAAACAAACTTAAAATTGTTAAATTTTTTCTTTTAATATTGACCATTTTGAAACCTCAAAAAAAGCTAAAATAAACATTGGTAAAAGCATAAAAACAGAAAACAAATACGCCCATTTAGAAAAACTTTGGGGAGGTACAATTTCTGTAAACCTTGTCGGTAACTTCTGAAGTTTGTCAACATCTTCAAGAGCCGATTTTAATTGATCTGAATCAGAAGCTTCATAAACTTTATATGGCACTCCCAGATTTTTAAAATATTTATTTAGAAAATATTCTGGAACCGCCCCCGCACCTTCAATTTCTTGGATGTCTTCATCAACTATCCCAGGACTTCCTCTACCTCTCAAGTATATCCAATAGAAAGAAACTTGAAGTCTATTTGCATCTTCCTTTATCTTTTGTCTAGTGATTGGGTCGATTTGTGCACCCCCGTCTGAAATCAGCATGATAACCCTGGAAGCAGTATATGGCCTATCTTCAAAGTAACTTAAGCCTTTTGTCAAAACAGCTGCTATATCAGTCTCAGCTAGACCCCTTCCCAATGTAGATGCAGCAATTGCATTTTTAATAACTTGGTGTTTTCTTGTTAAAGGAAAAACTTTGATGGGTCTAGAAGAAAAGTTTATCAAACCAAAAAAATCATTTGGTCTGTTTTTAACAAAACCACTCAAAACATCTCTAGCCGCAATCGATTTTGTACTAACAGCTCTCTGGTTGATTATCAAACTTCTGTTTGGGTCAATTTTGCCATAAGGTTGATCCATACTTCTACTTCGATCAAGTAATAAAACTATTTCAGCACCAGTTCCAACCCTTTCAACAATTTTTTCTGTTGAACGAGGATTAGCCAAACCAAATAATAATGAAACGATGCAAAGTGAGGAGGTCAAGCGAACTAAAATAAATAAAAATTCTGAAACTGCATCAACCGGAATTATCGGTAAATTTCTAACCACTAAATTTTTTAAGGGAAATGTTAACCAAGGTAATAAAGCAAAAGGCAAAAAAAGCAAGACCCAGATATGTTCAAAATTCAAAATTTAACCTATATTTTTTTCAATTAATGATAATTGTTCAATTGTTTTGATAAATAAATTTTTATCTTTTTCATCAGGACAACCTTTACCTTCAAAAAAAAGATTGCGCGAGCACAACAAAAAAAATTTTATCTCATTTGAAAACTTTTGATATTGAGTGTTCTTGGAAAAAAAATCATCAACATTGTCTAAAAAAACTATTTTGTTTGCCGTTGAATTTAACGCAAAATGATAATAAGTTAATGCCTGTTTCCAAAAAACTAAATTGGATGAATTTTTTAATTTTTTTATTTTTAATGATGCATATGAGAACGGCATTTTGTTTCGAACCAGAAATTTATGCCAGGGTGCCCAACAATATAGCAATACAACTAATGGAATCAAAAATAAGATAAATATGATGTAGATCTTTAAAAGAATTCCTTCAGTTTTAATTTTTTTTACAGTACTGTTTGGTTGAATATCAAGTAAACCACCCCTATTTAAAATTATTTCAGGAGTTATAGGAGCAAGAGTAACAAGAAGCTCGGGAGTTTTAATTTCACTCTTGATTAAATCCTTAACATATTTAACTTCAAACTGAGGTACTACAACCATTAAGGGCTTTGACGGAACATTTACTACCTGATACTCGATTTCAATTAAAAAACCTTCCTTTTTAAATTCTCTGGTATTGATTTTTCGAATTGATAGCCAGTTATTTACTCTTCCTATTAATTTTTTTTTATTAATCTGAAAGGAATATTCTGGGGTGGATTTAATTATTATTTCACGTTTAAATACATCTCCCAATACATATCCGAATTGGCGAGGTTCGGTTACATCAATGTTGGGAAAAGAATAAACATTATTAAAAAATAAAATGAAATAAAAAATTAGAGGAAGTTTAAAAAAAATCAACTCATACTCCCAGTCAGAAAATGTGAAGAAATAGTTTTCGAAGAAAAATTACCAGACATGAACAAAGGGGAAATACCATGCTTAGCACAGATTTCTATAATTTTGTTATTTCTATTTTCATAAGACTCTTTAACTTTATTTATCCACTCCTGATTGATCCAAACAAGTCTTTTTTTTCCTGTCTCAGAATCTGACAATAAACTTACCCCTCTGTCTGGCCAACCAAACATTTCAGCTTTATCCTGAATTATTATTGGAACAATTTCGTGATTTGATGAAGAGAGCAAGAATTCATCGAATAGGTTTAAAGAAAAATGGAAATCAGAAAGAAAAAAAACTAATCCGGATTCTTTTGGCAAAAAAGGATACAAATCTTTAATTCCTTTATGACCCTGATTAAACTTTAAATTTTCAAATAATTTATCAATTAAATTTTCACTCAAAACTCTCTTTTGAGTTGCAGGAAAATTCCAATCAGCTCTTACTTCAGTGTCAAAACCCAATAACCCCAATCGATCACCCATAAGGTATGTAGACCTAGACAGACTTTTCAAAAAATCCGAAATAAACACACTATTATCATATTCACCACGAAATGATAGAGATTTAGATAAATCAATAACTGCAATAACTGGGATTGCGGCTTTTTGTCTGTACTCTCTTACCCACCACTGTTCGAATGGATCATTCAAGCTTGCTCTAATATCAAGTCGACGAGGGTCAGGATTATTAACAAGCGATACCAGCCTGTCAAAAATCATACCAGAACCCCTAACCGAACTTGCGTGTCCACCAGGTCTGGAACTGCCAGCTAACTTTCTTTTTTTGTAAAAAAATTCGTTAGTGAAATTCATCTTAATTAGTCCTAGGGTGCAGGAACTTTATTTTTACAAGCAGCTAGTAATTCTTCAACTATTTCATCTCGCATTAATTCATAATTCGGATAAAGAAATATTCTATGGCCCATCGTTTCGTTCAATCCACCGTGTAAATCTTCCGGAATCAATTTCAATCGACCAGCTAACCAAGCATTTACCTTTGCAGCTCTAATTAACATTGACATTCCTCTGGGGCTTGCTCCAGCCTCGACCAAACGATTTGAGTCCACACCTTCAATTTTAATTTGTAAAGATGAAGGATCTCTAAGTGCTTTCCAGACACGAACTGCATAATTCTTCATTTCGTCAGATGCTTCAACAGACTTTTGTATTAAACTACCAATTTTATTTAAGTCTTTGTATGGCAAAACCGATTTGGGAATTGTATTAATCAAATCATCAACATTGTGAAACTTAGAATCAAAAATTAAAGATTTTTGAACATTGGTTATATTTGGAGTTTCAATTGAAATCTCCATTAAAAATCTATCTTTAGCTGCAGATGAAATTTCAAATGTTTCTTCTCTTTCTATACGATTTCTATCTGCGAAAACCTGTAAATGAGGAAATTCAAATTCTTTATTAAATGCATTTACACTTCTTTCCGCCATAACTCTCAGGAGTAAAGAATGAACCTGAGGTCTTGCCCTATTAATTTCATTGAAGAAAAAAGTTGATAATGAATCTCCGTGCCGCAAAACTGGCCCCGGATCAACTTTTGGTTTACCGTCCTCACCAATGTAGGTGTAATAAATCATATCAGTAGGCATTAAATCTACACTACCCTCAACTCGCTCATAGGCTCCGCCAATTGCCCTAGCAACTGATCTAAGAAGAGTAGTTTTTCCAACACCAACATCACCTTTTAACAAAACATGACCTCTTGAAAAAATTGCAATGGTTATTAAATGAATAGCTCTTTCTTGGCCAATTACAGCTAATTTTAATGCTTCTTCAAATTTCTCTGCTTTTTTTAACCAATCAGCTAAAATATTTTCATTCATTCTGTTACCCTTAGTTCATAAACATAAAAAAAAAAATGAATATATCAATTTTTTCCAACTTTAAACACTATCAAGTATTACATTTTATTTTAAAGTTTTCTTACGTTTTGATGTTTATTTCAACATCTAATTCTTATTGTCATGAGAATGTTTTTTCGTTCAAAGATTTATTGCTTTCTCAAATGGTTCAAAAGAAGTTTGATACAGGTCAATTTCCCAAGGAGGAAATAACAAAAGCTGAAACACTTCTGTTTCTAAATAATCACCTTAAGAAAATAAAATCTTCTAAAAAGTTTACATATCTTATAAGAACATCGGGGTCATTAGCAAAAAAAAATAAAGATTTTATTAATGTTTTTTTAACTTTTGATAAGAATATGTCTTCGGTAAAAGCTGAATTAGAATCTGGTAAGACAACCAGCTATTTAAACCCCATTAAAAGCCCTGAGAGTAATCCAATAATTCTTTATTTTCTGGAAAGAGATATTTTAGAAATGAAAAAATTAACTGGTGGTCAACCTAATTATTTTAGGAAACGAATTAGAACTGCACTTGCTGAGGGACCAATAGTCAAAAAAATAAAAATCAAATACAACAGTAAAAAAATTGACGCCTTATCGTTTTCAATAAAACCATATGCAACTGATCCCCTTAGGAATACTGCTGGTAGGTCAAAATACAAAAAATTTAGTAAAAAAAAATATACTTTCGTCTTGTCAAAAAACGTACCAGGAGAAATTTACTCAATCACTGCAAACATCCCTAGTAAAATTAAAGAAAATTCTTTAATTGTTGATGAACTTATATTAATTAAAACTGAAGGGTTGTAAATTATTTAAATAGTTAGTGCTACTTTTCCTTACTAATACTTTTGATCTTTTTTTCAGTTGTTTTTTTATTTTGATTATCAGACGCTAATTCCTCCTCTGAAGGACTTTTGGAATCACCTTTTTTAATTTCATTGTTGTTAGAATCCTTATTTATCGCCTTTTTTAACTCTTCAAAAATTGGATCTTTTTCACAAATTATTCTGAATATTCTGGATTCTTTTGAATTTTTCTTTATTGAAGTCCAATCATCCTTGCCTTCAATATTTGCAACTGAAAGTCTTCCTTTAGACATAACTCCAGTATGGTGATACTGAACAAAAATCCTGGTTTTAGATTTTAAGCAATGATAATCCATTTGCGTGGATATAGATTGAGGTGGAAGGCGCATAACATCTCTATAGTTTTGAAGCTGCCAAATTCTTCCAACATCTTCAGACATTGTTATTGATTCACGGTCGATGAAATAAATTGACTTCTCCTCAACCTGTATAATTTCCCAACGCGCTGTCATTTCAGCATAAATAACAACAGGAAACAGAAAAAGCACGACTTTAACAGATTTAATAAGACAAAAATTTGTAAATATTTTAAAAATCATAATAGTTAATCGACAGATATAATGTATAACTTTATCCTTATTACAATAATTATTTCATATATATAACTTAACTTTTCATGAATCAACAAAATAACAATCAATCCCAACCAACCAATAATGAAATTCAACCTTTGTTGAATGCTTTTAATAACAGGAATTTTGATGAAGCTATAAAGGTTGGAAAAATTTTGCTTGACAAATATCCAAATGCTTTTTTTATTCACAATTTGTTAGGCTCCTGCTATGCAAACCTAGGGCAAATTGTTGAATCCATTGTTTTTTTTCGTAAAGCATATGACTTAGAACCGGGAATACCCGAAACATGTAGCAATCTTGCTATGGCCTTACAGCAACAAAAAAAATATGATGAAGCCGTAATGTATTTTGAAAAATCTCTTAAATTAAAAAACGATATTCCTGAAATTCATTACAACTTCGCCGTGTGCTTAGCAAATTCAGGAAAAAATGAGGCTGCTATTAACAGTTATAAAAAAGCAATTGAATTAAAACCCGATTTTTCGTTTGCATACTACAATCTTGGTCTTTTGTTATGGGGGGCGAAGAGTTTTAAAGAATCAATAGATTACTTATCCAAGGCCAACACAATTTCACCAAAAAATGCTGAAATCTTGGCAAGCTTGGGAGCAGTCAACAAATCTGCTGGGAATCTTAAAGAAGCTGAAGAAAAGACTCGCGAAGCAATTAAACTGAAAATTGATCCAAAATTTAAATTCAATCTTGCAACAATCATGAGAGATCAAGGAATTCTCGATGAAGCACGCAAGTTATACGAAGAAACTATTTTAATAGACTCTAATTTCGTTGAAGCTTACAATAATTTAGGCGAAGTTTTGCGTGACCAAGGAAAATCTGATGTGGCAAAAGATTTTTTTCAAAAAGCTCTTGAAATAGATGAAAATTTCTCAATGGCTAACTATAACCTCGGTATACTTTACCAAGATGCAAACCAACTTGATAAAGCATTAAACTATTTCAATAAAAGTAAAGTTTTTGATTGGCAACAAAGGATTTGTTATTGTGCATACAAAAGCAGCAATTTCAAACTTTTTTCAAGTATGTTTGATCAAATTAGGAAATATGAACATCATTCCCCACTGATTGCAAGTATCTCAACACACTACTCTTTAAACAATAAAATCGAAGATGAATATAATTTTTGTCCTAACCCTTTTGATTTTATTAACAACATATCCTTAGATTCATTAAGCGGGGAAAAGAGTACACACAGAGATGAGCTTATTGATGACTTAAATAAGACTGAAATTGCAGAAAGAAAGCAAGGTAGATTAATAAATGGAATTCAATCAGCTGGTAATCTATTTAAAAGAGATGAAAAATCTTTTCGCTTATTAGCTGGTTTAATTTTAGTGGAAATTGATAATTACATTTCAAAATTTAAACAAAACAGTTGTGATTTCATAAATTCGTTTCCAGAAAAACCAGAATTTCAAAGTTCATGGTATGTAAAGATGAAACAATCGGGACACCTTACCTCCCATATTCATGAAACCGGATGGTTGAGTGGAGTGCTTTACCTTAAAATCCCAATAAAGAAAGAGAAGCCCGAAGAAGGATCAATAGAATTCGGATTTGATGGAGACAGTTACCCAAAAAATTTGGATTTACCGAAAAAAAAATTTAATGTGGAAGTAGGAGATCTAATATTATTTCCGTCTTCACTTTTTCATAGAACACTTCCATTTTATTCTACAGAGGAAAGAATCTGTATAGCATTTGACATATCTCCACCTAATTAGATTCTATTAGGCTGCAAGTAGCTCTTCTGACAATTGTTGGAGTCACATAAATCTCTAGTTTTCCGCTGACTTTGTTAAAGATTAGACTTTGACTCTTTCCATCATCAGCACGACAGTCCTGACCGGCAATAATGTTAGATTCACTCTCTTTACATATGGTTCTCGAAGATTTTAAAGTAACTACCTTGCTAGGTATCTTCATCAAATTTGAATTTGCAAAAAAACTTCTTTGAACCGTTAGTGCAAAGTTGTCAATAGTTCCTTTTGAGTCTTTGCAAATATAATTTTCAGAGGTTGTTAAAAAATTTGAACATGAGGACAAAGACAACAACAAGATCGAATTTAATAAAAATTTAAAATGGCTGCGAAATGTTGTGTAAAAATTATTTAACATAATTTATTATAACGTTTAATGATAACTAAAATTTTATAATTTCCAGTCGAATTAGTTTACATGGTTAATAAAATTGATACTGCAACCGCTTTTTGCCAAATTTTAAGACAACAAAGGATGTCCAGAGGATTAACTCACCTTACTTTGGGATTAAAGTCAGGGTTTCCTAGAAAATATATTTACGATTTAGAAGTTGGGAATGAACACCCATCATTGAGAGTGGTCATACGACTAGCCTCTGCTTTGGGTTACAGTGGGGCTGGATTTGTTACATTAATTGAACGACGAATAGAAGGAAATGACATCCCCCCTATATCGACCTTGTCCGATCATAAATCAAATTCTTAAAGGTTTATATTTTGAAAGTATCTAAAAGTTTTATTTTGATATTTTGCTTTCCAAGTTATGTACTTGCTGGTTGGCAAATTGTTGGAGAAACGCCCACAGCTAGGTACTATTCCGACATAACAACCCTAAAGTCAAAAGGCAATATTCGTACAATAAGTATGTATCAAAATCTTAGATTTAAAAGATCAACCGATGGTGCTGTTTCGGTTCGTGCCGAAATGCAGTATGACTGTAAAAAAGCTAAGCATAAAATAATAAGTGCAACAGCCTACCCTGGTCCAAATCTAATTGGTAAAAAAATCTCATCTAAGAGTGCAGGACTAAGTTGGTATCCTACATACGAAATGAGTAGATTCATGTATAGAGCAGTATGTGCTGTTCCTAGTGACAAAAAAGAAGGGAATCTGGAATTTTAATCGGTGACTTTTTGTTTTTGTTTTTGTTTTTGTTTTGAGGCTTCCTCTTTACTTTTTTTTATATCCCTCATACTCCACCAGTAAAGAAACAATACCCCACCAAATGCCAAAAATCCTTCAATTACAATAACAGGCCAAAATTCATTCATACTCAGATCCTAACTTATTTCTTTGTTTCTTGAAAGCAGTAAAATAACTCCTAAAATTAACAGTAGAGAGCTTAAAACTAATGGATAGAAATAAGTACCGTTTATTTCAGCTAATATTCCTGCTATTGAGGGACCAATTACTAAGGACAAAGCAAATGCAATTGTTAAACGCGCCATTTCTTTGCCAGGATTTTTTGGAGCCTCTCTGCCAGCCAACGTCATGGTTAAGCTAACAACTCCGAGATTACTAAAACCAAATAAAAAAGCTGCAATTAATATAAATTCAAGTTGAACAAAAAAAGCATTAAATAACAATGAAATTGCATGTAGCGTGATTGCAAAACAGAGTGCCTTATTCATACTAAACTTAACTTCGACCCAATCCCAAATTAACACACTAGGTATACTTGTAAAACCGACTAAAAGCCACACAGCATTACCTAACGATGCATTTTCAGGATTTGATTTAACGATCGCAACAGTAAACGTTGCACTAACAACAAACGCAAAACCAGCAAAAAAGTACATGAGTAACAATCTAAAGAAACCACTCGGTAATTTAGTTTTGTTAGTTGAATTTTCATTTGCGTGAATTACTTTTTTATTTATTTTTAATTTTGGCCTAAGAAACCAAGCAGGTATAAATAGAAAGCAAGAGATAAATCCATAAAATATCCATTGTTTACTCCAATTTAGACCTAATATATTAAAAACAATTGACCCAAAAGCAGAAATAACAATTCCAACACCAGCTCCGGCAAAAAACTTGCCCATTTGTGGTTTTTGGTTTGTATTTTCTGTTAACCATTGCATAATGAGTCCAGCCCCGATTACAACACCTGAGGCTCCAGAAAATCCAGCAACAAATCTTGCAATTGACCATATGAAAAAGTTTTCGGCCAGCCCCATCATAAAGGTACTTACAACCGCTAGAAATAATCCCCAAAAATAGAATTTTTCTCTTGAAATTAAACTATCAATTTTTAAAGCAAAGAGGACTCCAGTAAAATATCCTAAATAATGAATGGTAGCTAATATGCCTCCAGTTGCCACACCCAAAAAAGTCTCTTGCTGCATCACTGGTAATAGCGGAGTATAGGTAAAACGAGATATACCTAAGGTAAGAGAGAGAGCACATAGCCCACCAAAAAAAATTCTGTTCATCTAAAAATTAAATAAAGAAAGACTAGATAAAACTGACATTTTTAAAAAATTTCAAACCGAAAAAAACCTCTAAATTAGGAATTTAGAGGTTAAAAATAAATAAAAAAAACAACTTTTTATTTTGAGTGTATGTCAGCACTTTAAAAAAAAAACCACTCGAATGAGTGGTTTTATATTGCATAAGATTGGTTACTTGGAAGCTACATACATTGTTATTTCGAAACCAAATCTTAGATCAGTTGCTAATGGCTTTGTCCACATGTCAAAATCTCCTATTTAAATTTAAACAATAGTTTAATATTACTCTTATGATTTAAATAAAACATAAAATTCAAATTAATACTGACTAGTTAAAATCATTAACATTATATAAATATGAATACACAAAATTTTACTTCACTATCGGGGAAAGGGAAAAAATCAGTAGCTCTATCTGGGGTTTACGCTGGAAATACCAGTTTATGCTCAGTTGGGCGATCGGGCAATGATCTACATTATAGAGGTTACGATATACTTGAAATATCTGGGAAATGTGAATTTGAAGAAATTGCCCATCTTTTGATACATAAAAAACTTCCTACATTAGATCAGTTAAAAAATTACAAAGACAAAATTACCGATCTTAGAAAATTACCAACTCGTTTGCTTAAAATTTTGGAACAATTACCAGCATCTGCTCATCCAATGAATGTTTTGCAAACCGCCGTTTCTGCTTATGGTTGCCTCATTTCGAATGAAAAAAATACTGATATAGAAACATCTTCTTCAAGTCTTTTATCAAATATTTCTTCAATGCTATTGTATTGGTATCATTATAGCCATTCAAACAAAAGAATAGATTTAGAATCTGATTCAGATTCTATAGCTGAACATTTCCTTTATCTACTTCACGGTAGAAAATGTTGTAGAGATTGGGTGGATGCAATGCAAACCTCTTTAAATTTGTATGCTGAACATGAATTTAATGCGTCTACTTTTACAGGTAGAGTTATAGCCGGTACTGGGTCAGATTATTTTTCTTGTATCACTGGTGCTATCGGTGCATTAAGAGGATCAAAGCATGGAGGTGCTAATGAAGTTGCTTTTGATATTCAAACAAGATACGAAAATAGAGAACAAGCCGCACTTGACATTAAAAAAAGATTAAAAAAGAAAGAAATAATTATTGGTTTTGGACATCCTGTCTACACTGTTAGTGATCCAAGAAACAAAGTGATTAAAGATGTCGCTCATAAACTTGCAACTAAACAAAAAAATTTGAAGATGTATGATGTTGCCTCATGCATTGAGGAACTAATGTGGAAAGAGAAGGGAATGTTCCCAAATCTTGATTGGTTTAGTGCTGTAAGTTATAACCTCATGGGTATACCAACCAAATTGTTTACTCCAATATTTGCAATTGCCAGAATCTCTGGCTGGAGTGCTCATATTATCGAGCAACAAATTGATGGCAAAATAATTAGACCAAGTGCAAACTATCAAGGACCGGATCCAAAAGTATTTATTCCAATATCTTTGCGCTAATAAAATGACAAAAAGTAATAACTCAAATATATTCGATCAAGTTATATTGGATATTGTTGACTATGTCTTTGATGATACTAAACCCAATAAAAGTTCATTAAAATCAGCGTCATTATGTTTGATAGATTCATTAGGTTGTAGCTTAGAAGCTCTAGATTATAAATCATGCAGAAATTTGTTAGGTCCGATCGTAGAAGGTACAAATGTTGTTAATGGTGCAAGAGTTCCAGGTACTAATTTTCAACTCGACCCAGTTCAAGCTGCGTTTAATATTGGAACTGCAATTCGTTGGTTGGATTTTAATGATACTTGGTTGGCCGCCGAATGGGGACACCCCTCTGATAACCTTGGAGCTATTTTATCAGTTAGTGATTGGACTTCTCGAAAAGCTATAGAAAATAATACTGAACCTTTAAAAATGCTAGATGTACTGACTGCATTAATAAAAGCACATGAAATTCAAGGAATAATTGCACTAGAAAATTCATTTAATAATGTTGGTATGGATCATGTGATTCTTGTGAAACTGGCCTCAACAGCTCTTAGTGGAAAATTGCTGGGATTAACAAAAAAACAATTGTGTAATGCTTTGTCGCATGTTTTTTTAGATGGTAACCCTCTTCGAACCTATAGACATTATCCTAATACCGGCTCACGTAAATCATGGGCTGCAGGTGACGCAACAAGTCGAGGAGTGAGACTTGCACTAATTTGCAAAAAGGGGGAAATGGGTTATCCGACTGTCTTAAGCGCCAAAGGTTGGGGTTTCAATGATTGTTTATTTGGAGGAAAAGAACTAAAAATTAACAGAAATTATGGAACTTATGTAGTGGACAATATTTTATTTAAAATTTCCTATCCTGCCGAATTTCATGCTCAAACTGCAGTGGAAGCCTCCATGATATTACATCCATTAGTAAAAAATAAAATTTCTAAAATAAAAAAAATTACCATTCGCACTCATGAATCTGCTATAAAAATAATTGACAAACAAGGTCCATTACTTAATCCTGCCGATAGAGACCATTGCATCCAATACATGGTCTCGATTCCTTTGTTATTTGGCAGATTAATCGCTAATGATTACGAAGATAAAATTGCCAATAATCCTGAAATTGATGATTTGAGAAAAAAAATTGTTTGTTTAGAGGATTTCGCTTTTACTAGAGATTATTTAGATCCTGAAAAAAGATCTATTGCTAACGGAATTACTATTGAGTTTAACGATGGAACTAAATTAGATGAAGTTGTAGTTGAGTATCCTATTGGACATAAAAGAAGAAGAGATGAGGGTATACCACTTTTAATTGAAAAATTTAAAAAAAATCTAGCTAGACAATTTTCAAATGAAAGACAAAAAAAGATTTTTGACTCATCTCTTGAATTAGAAGAACTCATTAAGATTCCTGTTCAAGACTATATTGAATTATATGTAAAAAAATAGTGTAAATTTGTACAAATATAATTATTAAAAAAATTACAAAATGAGCTTAAATAAATTTCATTTAGAGTCAATCTCAAACAAAAAAAAATTTTGGAAAGAACAAGCCAAATATGTCTCTTGGTTCGAGAAACCGAAAACAATTTTAGATTACACAAACCCGCCTTTTTCAGATTGGTATCCCGATGGAAAAATAAATTTATGTCATAACGCAATAGATAGGCATTTAATTCATAGGGCAGACCAGCCTGCCTTGATTTATGTTTCTACCGAGATAAAAAGAGAAGAAATATTTACATTCAAACAGATGCACTTAAAAATTCAAGAAATGGCCGCTGTTTTTGTCAGTCTAGGCGTGAGAAAAGGGGATAGAATTATCGTATACATGCCAATGATACCTGAGGGTGTTTTCGCCATGCTTGCATGTGCAAGGATTGGGGCTATACACTCTGTTGTTTTTGGAGGTTTTGCTTCTAAATCCTTGGCAATTAGAATTGATGATGCAACTCCCAAATTAATAATAACCGCTGACTCAGGTGTCAGAGGTGGAAAAATAATTTCTTATAAAAAACTAGTTGACGAAGCTTGTGAAATCTCCCTTCATTCACCTAAAAATGTTGTTGTAGTTGATCGTAAACTTTCTGATTTTCAAATGAATTTTAAAAGAGATATTGATTACAAGAGTTACTCTGCAACATTACCTTTTGATAATATTCCATGCGAAAAACTTTTTAGTAATGAAACGAGTTACATACTTTACACCTCGGGTACAACTGGGATTCCAAAAGGTATTCAAAGAGATACTGGGGGATATGCTGTAGCTTTAGCCAGTTCCATGAAATATATATATGATTGTCAACCTGGAGAAGTATTTTTTTGTGCTTCTGACATTGGATGGGTGGTGGGCCATTCCTATTTGGTCTATGCACCTCTAATTAATGGTTGTACTACTATTCTTTATGAAGGATTACCTATAAATCCTGACCCTGGGATTTGGTGGTCTTTAGTAGAAAAATTTAAAGTATCCACTATGTTTACCTCCCCTACTGCTATTAGAGTTTTAAAGAAACAGGACAGAGATTATTTCTCTAATTTTCGGACTACTTCCCTTCGAAAACTTTTCTTAGCAGGAGAACCTTTAGATAGACCCACTGCAAAATGGATCTCTTCTTCTTTGCGTAATACTGAAATAATAGATAATTATTGGCAGACTGAAACAGGATGGCCTATTTTATCTGCTCAACAAAAGATTCAAAAGATAAAACTCAAATATGGCAGTCCAAGTTTACCTGTTTATGGATATGATGTTGAATTATTTGATGAAAACTCTAAAAAAAATATTAGTAAAAACCAAAAAGGAATTTTGTGCATAAATGCACCTTTGCCACCGGGTTGCCTTCAGACAATTTGGAATGATGACAAGCGATTTGTTAATACTTATTTTACAAAACGGGGCCAACGTTACTTATACTCAACATTTGACTATGCAAAATTTGATGAGGAAGGATATTTTTTTATTCTAGGTCGGACTGATGATGTAATAAATGTCTCAGGACATAGATTAGGAACTAGAGAAATTGAAGAGGTTATTCAATCTAATAAAAAAGTTACCGAAACAGCAGTTGTAGGAGTTTCTGATGAAATTAAAGGTCAAATACCAACTGCTTTTATAGTTCACAAAGACATTGATCCATCAGACTCTATTGAAGATAAAAAAAAAGAAGCAGATCAAATCAGAGAGCTAGTAAACTTACAATTAGGTCCTTTTGCAAGACCAGAGCACGTTTATTTTGTCAAATCGCTACCAAAAACACGTTCCGGAAAGTTACTTAGAAGAGCTATACAGTCTGTAATCGAAGGTAAAGAGACAGGCGACTTGACAACACTTGAAGATCCGACGTCCTTGGAAGCAATTCGTAATATTTTCAACTAATTAATAACTTCACAGATTATGTTAGATTTTTATGAATTTAAAATCATTTCCTGATGGCTTTTGATATAGGCGAAGATCAAACTCAGGTAAAGTCGCTAATAAGTGCTCGAAAATATCACTTTGAATATCCTCATACTCAACCCAGTCAGTTGTTGAAGTAAAACAATAAATTTCTAGTGGAATCCCCTCAGAATCAGGTTTTAACATGCGAACTAATCGCGTCATTTTTTTATGTATTTTTTTGTGGTTAAAAATGTAAAAATTAACGTAAGCTCTAAAAGTTCCGATATTCGTAAGTCTTCTTTGATTTATCGGATTAGAATTAATCTCTTCGGTAACAGATGATAATTGATTATTTGAAAGGGAAAGATCGTCTGTCTTTTCTTTTAAATATTTTTTTATAAGTAATATGTTTTTTAGCTTTTCGACTTCTAAATCATCTAAAAACTTTATTGAAGAGGAATCAATCAACAAAGTCCTTTTAATCCGCCTACCACCTGAATCTGCCATACCCCGCCAATTTTTAAAACTAGAGGACATTAGACGCCAAGTGGGTATTGATGTGATGGTTTTGTCCCAATTTTGGACTTTTACAGTATGCAAGGCTATATCCACAACATCTCCATCTGCACCTAGTTCCGGCATTTCAATCCAATCTCCAACTCTTAACATATCATTTGAAGACAACTGTAACCCAGCAGTAAATGAAACCAAAGTGTCCTTGAAAACAATTAATAAAACTGCGGACATTGCCCCAAGACCAGAAAGTAGAATCAATGGAGACCTATCGATTAATGCAGAAATGATTACAATTGAACCCAGTCCAATTATTAGTAGTTTGCCAAGTTGGATGTAACTTTTTACAGGACCAGATGACTCATTAGAGTTCGAAATTGAATTAGAGTACGTAGTTTGAACTGCATCTAGAATTGCTAAAAGTACTCTTATTGTATGAAGAACAGTAACTGCAACTGCTACATTCTTTATAATTACTGTTGCAGAATCTGATAAATAAGGTATCAAACTGACAGTAATCTGAATAAAAAGTGATGGAGACAACTGAGAAAGACGTTGACCTACCCTATTATCAAGTAAAACTTGAGCTGCTTTAGTTTTAAGCAAAATACGCCAATGGTCAAAAGATCTTACTATTAACCGTTTGGAAATAGGCTGAGACAAAAAAGCAAATCCAAACATGCAAAAAAGTCCCAAGAATGTTTGCATCCAAGGTGAAAAATCGGCTAAATTAAAAAAGTTCATTTTTAATGTTGTAAAATCTAAAAAGTATTAAAATTTATCATAAATTTTAAAGTAATAATGAAAAAATTATTTATGCTTAAGAAAATAAATTTTACACATAAAACAATCTTGCTGGTAGGTACAGCTTTTTTTTTAATTCTCTATTCTCAAATAGAAAGTTATGCTCATGAATATGAACATGGAGAACTGACAATATACCACCCTTATTCACAACCCAATCGTCCAGGTTTGGAAAACGGTGTGATGTATATAGTTAAAATTAAAAATAACTCAAAAAAAAGTCATATTTTAAAAAAAATCACTTCTCCAGTAGCAAAATCATGCGAAATTCACAATATGAAAATCAACAAGCAAAGTGGCTTGATGAAAATGAGAAGAATCACATCATTAATTATTCCTGCAAATGAAGTTGTTTCCTTGAAAAAAGGTAATAAAGATGGATACCATATTATGCTTATCGGATTAAAAAGAAATTTGAATGTTGGTGAAAAATTTTATGCAACAATGTTCTTTGAAAACATGTCACCTATAAAAGTTGATGTAGAGGTCTCTAAATTAAAAAACCATCAACACTAAAAATATAATTCGTCTATGATATTTAAACTAAAATTCTTGAATTTAATTTTTTTTCTTTTCATATTTTTGTTAACTTCATGTTTAATTTTTATTTTTAGCCTTAACTCAATAGTTAAAAAGTCAATTAATGAATACGGATCTTATACAACAAAGACCGATCTAAATGTCTTGAAATCACAAATATTTTTGAATGGAGAAGGCAAGCTAAATAAATTAACTATCTCTAACCCTAAAGGCTTTTCAGGTAAAGAGTTCTTTGAAGTTGATGATGTTAATATTTTAATAGATATTTTTAGTGTTTTTTCTAAAGTACTTATTATTGATAATTTAGAAATAATAAAACCTACTTTGTACTTTGAGATCAATGAAAATGGAAAAAACAATATAGAAGAAATAATAAAAAATATTGAATCCAGATCAAACTTTTTAAATCAAAAGGTACAACAACAAAAAAATGAAAAAATTGAAAAAAAAATAATTTTAAAACAATTTATCGTAACTGATGCAACATTTAAAATTCTAGTTCCTAAATCAGAAAAGGTAGTCACCCTTGGGTTATCTCCAATTAAGTTAAATAATATTGGTTTTAATGAAAATGGCATCAAATTCGATCTACTAATGTCTTTAGTTTTAAAAACCATATATGAACAACTTAGTATAGATGGTGGTAATTTAATTATGGGTTTTAGAAATTTACAAAACACAAAGGATAAAGTAAAAAAATTAGAGTCTCAAATTATGGAAAAAATTAATGACCAGCTAAAAGAGAAATTAAAAAATGTTTTTTAAAACAAGTATTTTAAATCTTTTTGTTTTTAGCTTTTTAATTTTATTTTGTTCAAACGTATTGTGTAAAAATATCAAGGTAAAAATAATAAAAATAATTGATGGTGATACAGTTGTAGCTCGAACAATAAATAATAAAAAACTAAAAATTAGACTTGCTGGGATTGATGCTCCTGAAAGAGATCAGCCTTACGGAATAAAATCAACAAATTATTTAAAAAAAATTATTTTTTCTAAAATAGTTAATATTCATCTTACTTCCAAAGATAAATATAAACGTTCTTTAGGAATCATTTTTTACAAAAAAACCAATATAAATCTTGATCTTGTTTCGTCTGGAAACGCTTGGGCATACAGGAAATATCTAAAAAAAATGGGAAAAAAACTCGAAGAAGCTTTTATCAGAGCTGAAAGTAACGCTCAATATTATAAGCTTGGCTTGTGGAATAACCTTTCTCCTACACCTCCTTGGACATGGAGGAAAAATAATAAAAAATAAATTGCTACTTATGAAACTTTAAACGTAATTTGTTATCTTACATTTTTAAATTTTATTTTTTATAATGAACAACATCTATCTATACCTTTCATCTGCTACTTTGGGTATTATTATTTTTTTTTCAATAATTCTAGCCCCAACTGTATTCAAGGTTTTAGATAAAAATTCAATCTCAGCTTATCTAAGAGCTTTTTTTCCGAAATTTTATTTAGTTCTTTTCTTGGTTACGGGAATAGCTGCATTTCTATCTCCCGAACCAATTCATAGAGTTATTTTAATAATAATTTCCCTACTTTTTCTTATTAGTAGATGGCCTCTGACGACTTCAATAAATACTGCAACAGATAGCAATAATCAAAAGAAATTTAAATTTTTACATGCATTAAGTGTAGGGATTATTATCCTACAAATAGTTATGTTATTCTCATTATTTTTTTTAAACTAGAAAAACATAATACCGTTTTCTATTTGTGGACTAACTAATGCTATATTTTCTGGACTTTCAGCAAAACCAATTAGCGCTGCAGCATGAGTCATTAATCCAGTATCAAATTGATTCTTATAATATGAAACTTCACCTTCTGCTGGACTTCTGCTAAGAACATTATGGTATAGGGCATTTATATATTCAACGTCAGATGGATTTTCTCCATACTTCGTTTTGAACTCATCGGATGCTAGAAAATTATTTGCAACCTGTTCCAAAGTTAATCCATTGTTTTCCATGTCATTAACGTGATAAGCAACACCCTGGTTATCAGGAATTCTCGCGAATGCTGCTTGATATAATCTATATGACTGTCCAGCTGTATCACCAGCATCAGTATCAAATGCTAGGACCTGATCAACTTTATCTCCAATTGTTACATCATTAAAAGAAATTCTCTCAATTCCAGTTATTATGTCGTTTCCCTCGTCAATGTCGCCGTTTAATAACCATGTATCTTCAGATTGTTTTTGAATGACAAATTGATCATGTGCACTAGTCACTTTATAAGTATCTAAACCATCTCCACCATACACTTTGTCACTACCTGGGCCACCTTTTAAAATATCGTTGCCAGAACCCCCATATAAAGAGTCATCTCCATACCCACCTGTTATTTCATTATTTAAATCATTGCCTTTTATTATGTCGTCCGCACGACTTCCAACAGCGTTCTCTATTTCTACATTACTTGAAAGATATATATTGGCAATAGCATATTCTGAGCCAGTTGACCCATCGCCGTAAGTTTCAACTCTTTTACCAATGAAATTTGCAGAGCCGGATTCTAAGCTCAGATCAAGTTTGTAATTCCCATCGTAGTAGATAGTATCAATGCCCGAACTATCATAGATTGTTTCAAAGTAAAATTTACCATCTCCAAAACTATACTGAGTATCTCCACTGTTAAATGATAAGTTTTTACCGTATAAGTGCTCTATTGCCTCTATATCAAATTTCATTGGAGTTGTTGGATAACTGATCAATCCAAGAACAGAATCATCATTCGCTGAGTAGGTATAACTCATGACTGTATTACTAATTTCATCTAAATTTTTAGATAGGATAGTTGATGATCCATTTGAACTCTCAAAAGGATGCTTAAGGCCTAAAGCATGACCTACTTCATGAATCGCAGTATGGTTTGCAAGTGAACCAGGTTCGAAATTAGAATTTGCAAATGTATTAGTCACAAGACCTCCAACGAGATCATTAGCGGTTGCATTAAACCAGATATCACCAGCACTTGGATAAAAATTATCCGGTAAATATGCAAAAGCAGTTGCATCACCAACAACTTTTTCAACATTTGAACTAAGTCCTAATCTAATATCCCCAACAGTTGTTGCTGATTCCTCGACCTCAATGAAACTAATTCCTGAAACATTAGACCATGATGAAATAATGTCTCTTAGTGCATCTTTTTGACTTAAATTAAAATCAGTTACTGCTGACCATAGTAAATCTGTATCAACATCAGAGTCATAATTAAAAGTTGAAAAAAAAGAATTACTGGATATAAAACTAAATGACAAATCAAATGTTTCAATTAAATTGTCTGTGTACCATTTATAAGAGTGAATAAGGGAATCAGTTGTTTCTAAACCTAATAAACTAGTTGCAACAACAGAGGATGTTTCAGTAGGACTGGGCATGAAAAATTTAAACTTTCTTAATATCAATCATTAAATAAATTATATAAAGATTATTAAAGGAAATTAAAATTCTTGAAATAAAATTTATATACTACAATCAATACAATAATCCATAGTGCAATAACCAAAAAAGCTCCATAGAAAATAGTCGGATGTTTCTTCTGCTTTTCGAACCACTTTATAGCAAGGGCTCTACATCTTGTGATTACTTTCTTTGAAATTAAATGCACAGCGAACGTCACTGTCAAGGCCATTAGAATCAAATCGTCTAAAATCCCAAAAAAAGGTATGAAATCTGGAATCAAATCAATAGGACTTAGTGTATAGGCAACTACAAACCAAATTACAATTTTAATTACAAAAAGTGTTTCAGGATGTTTTGTTGCAAACCATAAAGCTATTGAATCCATTTTGAGTCTAACAACAAAACCGTTAATTTTACCCATTAAATTCCTAAATGGATTTTTTATAATCATAAATAAGTACAAAATTTATACGGAAAATTGAATGATTTTTTCATTAACTAACTGAATTTCTGAAATTTATTTCAACTTGCGATGACAACATTAAAGCATGATATTTAATCCCAATAACATTTCTTTTTATTTATGTCCTGCGTAAAATTTTTTAAGACTTATTTGTTGACCTGAATAGTCTTAAATAAAAATCTTTAACACCTACTTTTTTAGATCATCGACAATTTAATTCCTTCGGATAAGCTGCCTACAACCAAAAAATGTGAATCATATCTTTTAGCTACAACAAAAAAAGGATAAAGATAAAAAAAGAGAAAAATTTATAAAATACTTAAATACAATTTAATTTTATATTAATTGGCTATATGTAAAGAAAAAAATAATTTTTAAATAGAGTTAAAAAAACTCTTTTCTGTAATCATCTTGATTAAATTATTGATATCTTTATTCTTTTATTGATTTTAATTAATCAGGGGGTAACTATGTGGATAACTTTTTAAAATCTCTTTAATTTAATTTACATAAAAGTACATTTTCAAAAGTGAAATATAAAAGTATTTAAATTCAATTACTTACTAATATTTTTTTTAATTTATCTATGGTTATTTTTTTTTTGTTAAAAAATAAACTGTTGAAAACACTTGACTATTAATTTTTTTTTTTCTAATGTGAGACTTTAAAGGGGGGATTTAATCCAAATTGCCACCTCCTGACATTTTGTCTATGTGGCTAAATAGGAGTTCAAAATGCTAGCAGATTCGAATCATTTACATCTTATTAATGAACTGCAAATTTTCCAAAAATTTTTTTCAAAACCTTCAGTTATAACTCAACAATGCTTCGAAAATGGAGTTATCAAAACAAATTCTTGTGATTACATTTTATCATCCGCTATTTCACAGATAATTAGTCATGGCATAAATGGAGTATTACCAAATTGGTTGGCTTTAAGAAAAGAGCTTTTTAATAAAAAAACCAAAAAACTTAAAAAAATTAATCATCCTTCAGTAAATCTTTTTAATTTTTCTCCTCAGTTGATATTTCAAGTTATTGTCAGAGATAAAACTACTCAGAATGAATTATTTGAAAAATATAAAATTGTTTTTGTACCCGGTTTTGATAACTACATAGTCACTTTACAATCGAAAAATTTGTCTCGTAATTATTTTAAGGATTTTGCAATAGGAAAAGCTGATGGTTCCCTATCTCCAAAAAGAGCAGCAAAAGAAATTATCAACGAATTCAATAAAACATGCGAAAAATTCAACGTCAAAAAAAAGATATTGCTGCTTTTAGATTCAGGAATAATGTATCCAGAAGAGTTACACGAATGTTTTGTTTAAATTTCTCTTTTTGTAATTTAATATTAAGTGTTTAATTTACTTTTTTTAATAATTATTTCTTTTATTTTTTCATTATTTGAATCTTTAGTTATTTCCTCCCATTCAGATTTGTTTTCATCACGCAGTAAAACATTACCTCCTCCCATTGAGTCTGAACAAGCTAGTTTCAATATTGATCTTCTTAAATTTTTAGTTAATTCATATTCAGCTTGAATCCGTAAAGAATTATAAAGATCACCAGATGCTAATTTTCTAGGAGTTGTAAAATTAACGATTTCCTGAACTGAGTAAACATTCTCTATTTCTTTTCTAACGATCGTTTCAAAATCAACATACTCAACTAATTCGTCTGACTCATAAATTTTCATTAACAAAATAATATTCCTTTAAAATTAAGAAAGTGCTTGATCTAAGTCTTGAATTAAGTCACTAATATGCTCTATTCCAATTGAAAGTCTTACCATATCCGAGGTGACACCTGCAGATTCAAGTTCAGATTCTGATAATTGTCTGTGCGTAGTGCTTGCGGGGTGACACGCCAAGGATTTACAATCACCAATATTTACCAGTCTGGTAAACAAATTTAGAGAATCCTGAAATTTAGTACCAGCATCTTCACCTCCTTTTAACCCGAAATTGAGAATTCCACTGGCTTTTCCGTTCATAAGAGATTTCACTAGGCCGTGGTCCGGATGATCAGGTAATCCAGCATAATTTACCCAGCTAACTTTTGGATGCTTGTTAAGAAACTCAGCTATTTTTTGAGTGTTTTCACATATTCTATCCATTCTTAATGGTAATGTTTCTAAACCTTGCATAATTTGAAAAGCATTAAATGGACTTATGGCAGCACCCATGTTCCTAAGCGGAACAACTCTAGCTCTGCCAATGTATGCAGCAGCTCCAAGAGCTTCAGTATAAACAACTCCGTGGTAGCTTACATCTGGCTCATTTAATCTTTTAAATTTTTCTTTATGTTCAGACCACGGAAAATTTCCAGAATCAACTATAACTCCAGCAACAGTTGTTCCATGACCGCCCATATATTTTGTTAAGCTATGCACCACTATATCGGCTCCGAATTCAATGGGACGACAAAGATATGGACTTGGCACTGTGTTGTCAACAATTAAGGGAATTCCATGTTTATGTGCTATCTCCGAGAGTCTTTTAATATTGGTTACGTTACCAAGAGGATTCCCAATACTTTCACAATATATAGCTTTGGTTTTATCATCAATTAATTTCTCAAACATCTCGGGTTGTCTGTAATCAGAGAACCTAACGTCAATACCGTATTGAGGAAGAGTATGGGCAAATAAATTATATGTTCCTCCATAAAGCGTTGATGAAGACACAATATTATCTCCAGATTCACAAATAGTTTGAATAGAATAAGTCACCGCTGCCTGACCAGATGACAAAGCAAGAGAAGCTATACCTCCTTCCAACTCAGACACTCTTTTTTCTAATATATCCTGGGTCGGGTTCATGATTCTTGTATATATATTTCCTGCAACTTTTAAATCAAACAGATCTGCTCCATGTTGAGTATTGTCAAAAGCATAAGAAACAGTTTGATAGATCGGAGTTGCAACCGACTTGGTAGTTGGATCAACTACGTATCCGGAATGAACAGCCTTGGTTTCAAATTTCCAATTTTCAGATGAATTAGCCATAGTGTCTCCTAAATATTTTTTCGAATTTTTACTTGACGTTTGTTAATATGTGAGGATGTATACTTAACAATACATGAGAACAATCTTGAATCAAAATTTTTCAAAGTTAAAATTGAAAACAAAGTATATATAAATTTCAGTAAATAAAAAAAAAATTTTGCTATGCAACATTTTTATTAACTTATTCTTTTTTATTTTTTTTAAATTAATAGGGTCAGTTTGTTTAATGATAATGCTCATTTTTAAAGCAATAGTCTCGGGTGTTTTAATTGCAATAATTTCTGAAGTAGCCCGAAGATCTCCTGGGTTTGGAGCACTAATTGCCTCTTTACCATTGATTTCTATATTTGCAATAATCTGGATATGGTTTGAAACTAAAGACAAATATAAGATAGCTGATCATTCTGAAGCGACTTTTTGGTTAGTAATTCCGTCTTTACCAATGTTTCTTTTGATTCCTTTTTTATTGAGATTAAATTGGAATTTTTGGGTAGTTTTAATATTCTCTATCCTGGTGACTTTTGTACTGTATTTGCTGACTATAAAAATATTAGCCTTGGCTAATTTCAAAATATAAGCTTTGAAGTGACTACCCTACATTTAGTATGAATTTAAAAGGCAAGACTTTTATCATAAAAATTTAAATTTACTATGGCTGATCAACAAATCTTAAATAGGATTTAGTTGTTTCCCATCCGTCTTTAAATATTTCTTTTGCCTGATCGTCGCTTACTGATGCGGCAATGATAACTTTGTCTCCTCTTTCCCAATTAGCCGGGGTGGCAACTTTATGCTTTGACGTAAGTTGTATAGAGTCTAATGCACGAATAATTTCATTGAAGTTTCTACCAGTCGTCATGGGGTAAGTCATCATGAGTCTAATTTTTTTATCCGGACAAATTATGAACACTGATCTAACTGTGGCATTTTGTGCGGGTGTTCTATTCTCAAATGTTTCATTTTCATCTGCCGGTAGCATATTATAAAGCTTGGCAATTTTAAGATCCACATCTGCGATAATAGGATACTCAACTTTAACTGAGTTTAGCTCTTCAATATCTTTAGTCCAATGAATATGACTTTCAATGTCATCAATACTAAGACCAATTAACTTACAATTTCTTTTGGTAAATTGTTCATTCATTTTAGCCATATAACCTAGTTCCGTTGTGCAAACTGGCGTAAAATCTTTTGGGTGAGAGAAAAAAATTGTCCAGTTGCTACTTATCCACTTATGAAAATCTATCTCTCCAATTGTTGTGCTGGCTGTAAAATTAGGAGCCAAATCATTTATTCTTAACATAACCATAACCTTGTAGATATTTAATATAGTGTTTAAATCCTAACAATAAATAAATGAAATGAATAGGTAAGTGTTTGATTAAAACTGTCTGTGTCATGAATTTACTTGAACATTCGATCATAAATCCTAAATGGAAACTGTATTATGGGGCGAATTATTAGAAAAACCTCATATAGTAAGGCGGCAAAATTAAAAAACAACTTGCTATCTTTTAATCGACCCAAAAACTTCCAACCAGGTAGGTGATTCCAAATGAAAAAAAATGCAGATGCTCCAATAAAAAAATTGCCATTGTCATCAACTAAATGAATTCTGGACAGTAACTTTCTTCTGGAGAACCCTTGCGGGATTGAAGTTTTTGAACTGGATACGTCAGCCCAGTTGATTGTATTTTTTTTATCTAGTTTAGAATACAAATCAATTTCTCTTTTACAAAGTGGACATGATCCATCATAAAATACTGTACAAACTGTTTTTTTCTTTTCCATATCACCTAATCATCTATTTTAAAAGTAGTTTTTCTGTCATACCCACAGACAAAATATAAAATCTTTTGCGTAGGTGTGCCATTGGGAATTCCAACAAACGCTCTTGGGTCTATACCCTGCCAATCATAAACTAAATCTCCTCTTAAGTTAAAGCTCGAATAAGCTCTATGGCTTAGTAACCTAAAAGTAGCCTTCTTGCAATCGTACTCAGTAAGTAATTCCATAGAATTAACACCGTCAACAGAAGTACTGAGTAAATTTTGTATCTCCATTACTTTTCTAAGATGTCTATCTCTTGGTAAAAGGAGCTGATTTATTAGATACTTACCATCAGAATCTATTTTCATCCAATTATTTAAACTGACCGCATAACTTTTTTCGTAAACTAATAAATAAATAAAAATAACTAAATTCAATAAAACAATTTTTTTTGAAAAAAAATACAAAATCGACTTTTGGAAGAAATTAATCATTGTTTTTTTTATTCTTGGCAATTCTTCTTAAAGTCTCTTGACCTGATCCGACTACCCTTTTCATACTGGCTTCAAGTAAAGCCATTTCTTTTAGAGAGTTAACAAACAAATCATAGCCATTAAGGTTCTCTTTATTTAAAGAATTTCCAGTGTCTAAAGCAAGAATAGAATTATTAAGATTATCGAAGCTTAACTTTAATTTTTCAATCAAGCGTACTAATTTTTTATTATCTATTTGTTTTATGTCCTCACTACCTAATAACTCAGAAATTGAATCATCCAAAGTTGAGACAATTCCTGACTCTTTTGCTGCAATTAATTTGAGTGCAACTTCCTCATTAGAAGAGCTATCTTTAACAGGGAAAAAGATACCTCTCATTTCATTGCAATGGATTTCTAAATTCTTGGTGAGCACACTTAATCTGTCACCAACAGTTAAAACCTCAGATAAAATTTTATCTAAATCTTTAATTACTAACGTAATTCTGTCAAGAAAATGATTAAGGTCTTTGGCAAGATCGCCAAATTCATCTTCAGACTTTATATATGTTCTTGGGGATACATCTACTAGCCCCCTTGCTAGTGAAGAAACTGTCGATCTTAGAACTAAAAGTGGCTGCATTCTGACCTTAAGAAGAAAAAATAAAACCAAAGTATGAATGATAATATTTATTATCAAAACACTTGCAGCCATTTTTACCTCTTCAATCCAAGTATCAACCTTGTTATCGAAATAACTTCTTACTGTTACTGTTCCCAGTACATCTCCAACTTTAGCTTTGATGTGACACGCCAAGCAGTATTGCTCTGCGGAAATACTTACTTTTGATTCAGTGTGATGCCCAACAGGCCAGTTTTGTTGTAGTCCGAGTGCGTCCATTTTTTGAGAAATTAAGATGGAATCAACAGTAATTTGGGAAGGTAAGACAGCAACCATTAAACCCAAATCAGAATAATTTTTGTCTATTATGGGGTATATTGTTCGAGCAGCGGTCGGACCTCCAGCATTCAACATTATTGACCTTATATCGTTAGAAAGGGATTGAGCGATATCTTGGACGCGTTTGGGCTCATGGTTTTTAAAATCATATAGAATCACTAGGTAACGAGCAGAAAGTTCGATGGCCGCGACAAGTACTAAAAGCAAAAAAAAGTCACGGATCATGCGAAACATAAATGATTTTTCAAAAAAACCAAGCTCTTTTTTTTGGATAGTAGCCACCTTAAAACTCCCCCAAAAGTCTAAGGACATTATTTAAAACAAATATTATGAGTTAATAAAGTAAGTAAAGTTCATTTTTGTTAAAATCTTCAATTTAGTAGTATTCTACATAACTTATATAAACTGGTATAACAATTGTTTAAGACTATAGTTGCTATTTCATTGGGTGCTGCTATTGGTGCGTTATTGAGGTATTTACTTACGCTATCAATCAATCCTTTTTTTTCAACAATTAATGCTGGAATAATCATTTCAAATTTAATAGGAGGCTATTTAGTTGGCGTAGTGCTTTACATAATCTCAATTTATCCTGAAATAAGTGAGATTTGGAAGTTGTTCATCATTACTGGGCTACTAGGGAGTTTGACAACTTTTTCTGCATTTTCGGCAGAGGTTTTTAACCTTATTCAGGCAAACAAGTGGCCCCAAGCAATGATAGTAATTTCATTTCATCTAATTGGTTCAATTTTAATGACGGCCTTAGGTTTTGTGTCAGCAGTTTTTATAAAAAAAATTATTTAAACCTACAGTAGATAGCATTAAAAAACAAACTCAAAATTAGTAGAACCCAACCAATTAAAAAAAATGTTCCACCTAATGGCGTTAAAAATGAAAAATAGTCAAATCTTAATATTTTAATTACGTAAATATTTATACTAAAAAAAACTAAACCAAAGCTGAAAAATAAGTTAAGAAAAAGTAAAATTTTTTTTAAAATGAATCTTAATTTTGTTACCAATAAAATTAAGATTAAAAATGAATGTAGATTTTGCATAAATACTGCAGTCATTACTGAGTTCAAGTATTTTATTTCAGCATGCGAAGTATAAGCAGTTGCAAGAACAGAAACAAAAATATTAAGTGTCGCAAAAACCAATAAGAAATTATTAAATTTTTTCAATTAATTATGTATTTAGTTATAAAAAATGTTGATCAAGAAACTACATGTTCTACTTTATTTATTTGGGTTTTGTATTTATTTTTCAAATATCAATGCATTCGAAGTTCAAGTCATTCAAAAAAAACTGACTTATGAAGTAAGTGCAAATTTGAAAACAAAAACAGATATTTGTTCAGCATGGGAATTAATAACTGATTATAATAACTTAACAACATTCCTTCCAAACTTGTATTCTAGCGAAATAATTAAAGATTTAGGGAACAAAAAAATAGTTAGACAAGTCTTTAAAGAAACATTATTGTTTTTTCCAATAAAAGTACAAGCAGATTTTTTAGTCCAAGAAGACAAAAAAAATAGGTATATTAAAGTTGTTCAAATTAAAGGTGACATGAGAAATTATAGTGCATTATGGGATTTGAGATTTAAAAGTGGCATAACATCTATTAGCTTAACTGCCAAAATAACCCCGACACCCTTGCAAAGTTTGGTAGTGTCAAAAGCAGAATTGAAAAACAAGTTTATAAATTTGGTTGGTTCATTAAATCGAAAATTAATCAATTTCAATTCAGCATCAGATTGCGAATAGAATATGATGAAACCCGTAATTTTATGGTTAAAAAGAGACCTTAGATTAAGTGATAATGAGGCAATGGCCTTATCAGAGAAGTCAGGTCCTGTCATAACAATTTGTGTTATCGAACCAGAAATCTGGACTGGAAACGACTCAAGCAAAAGACATTTGTATTTTTATTTAGATGCATTGTTAGAAATTAATAAATATTTGTTAAATTTAAGTGTACCTTTGTACATAATTGAATCAGAAATAGTTAATGCACTTGAAAAAATTTATAAACAGGTTGGAAATTTTAATTTGGTAAGTCATCAAGAGACTGGAAATTGGTTGAGTTTTAAAAGAGATGAAAAAGTTCTCAAATGGTGTAAAAAACATAAAATAAACTGGCTTCAGCCTAGACAAAACAATGTAATCAGAAATTTAGAAAGTAGAGACTTGTGGACAAAACATTGGAATATTTTTATGAATAAGTCTTGCTTGGCAAAACCAAAATTTATTATAAATAAAAAGATTAAGTTACCCCAATTAAATGATTTTTTCAAAAAAATTATAAATCAATCAGCTTATGAAATTTTATCAGGACTTAAAATTAGTACGCAAATGTATACTGTTCCAAAAATTTCTTTTGCCAATTCTCCAAGAATTCATGCCGAGCAATTAATAGAGAGTTTCCTCTACATTCGTTCTCAAAATTATCAAAAAGAAATGAGTAGCCCACTTACCAGTCAAAATTCATGTTCGAGATTGTCACCGTTCCTATCATGGGGAGTTATTTCCATAAGAGAACTTTTTTGGAAGCTTAATCAAGCTATTGAGTATTGGAAAAATAAAGACAATTTACAGTCTAAACATATGATTAGAAACCTGAAAAGTTATAAAAAAAGGTTGCACTGGCGTTGTCACTTTATTCAAAAACTTGAGTGTGAGCCCGAAATTGAGTTTAATTGTATGCATCCTGCTATGAACTCACTAAGAACAAACAATTTTAATTCTGCAGAATTTAACTACAGATTTAATGCCTGGAAAAATGCAGAAACTGGAATTGACTTTGTAGATGCATGCATGAATTCACTTTACGAGACTGGATGGTTAAATTTTAGAATGCGAGCAATGTTAATGTCATTTGCAAGTTACAATTTATGGCTTCATTGGAAAAAAACTGGTGAATACTTAGCACAGCTTTTTCTAGACTATGAACCTGGAATCCATTGGCCACAGGTTCAAATGCAAAGTGGAACTTCAGGTATTAATACAATAAGAATTTATAATCCCAAAAAACAACAAGCGGACCACGATCCCAAACTTTACTTTACAGAAAAATGGGTAAAGAAAAGAATTATGGAAAATGAAATTGTCTGCATATCTAAAACCATGGTTGAAGCCAAGAAAAAAATTTGGGAAATTAAAAAATGTAATACCTACAAGGACATTTCAAAAAAAATATACAAAAAACATGGAAGTAGACTTCACAATAGAAGAATAAAGACAGCAGAAAATTGTAATGTTTCAAAAACCTCATGCAGAGATTCAAATTTAGATTTATTTAAAGAATAAAATCATAAAAATGTTTAAGGGGAATAAAATTTCATTGCCTAAAAAAATATGCTCAGTTTGTGGTAAAGAATTTACATGGAGAAAGAAATGGGAAAAAAATTGGATGCATGTAAAAAAATGTTCTAAAAAATGCAGAAATTTAAGTAAATAGTTAATTAAAAAAATTTAAATTTTCTACTTTCTTCCAAAACTTTGTGAAAGATGAGCATTCAAGCTCTGGGTGAATCCAAATATTCTTCTTTTCCTCAAAGAAAATCTTATGTTCTTTATTACTGAGAGCATCTTTTAAGTGCAAATTCTCTTCAGTAAAGACATTAACTAAAAATAATGATCTGGGGCAAAAATAAATTTCATCACATATTTTTTCCATATTCTTCAAAACAAAGTTCCATCTTTTTTCTGACCATGCCCACTTATGGTGAAACTCTTCAAAAAAAACTCCTACCTTTTTCATTCCTGAAAACTTTTCTGAGGTTTCTCTAATATTCCATGGATGAATTATCCAGACATTTTCAAGTTGATTAGGTTTAGCAATCGGGATGTTTTGAAATGGTTGACGAGAAGTTTTTGGTGCAATTTTTTTACCATTTCCACCCTCAGGCAATGAGCCAGTTGAGAATGCAATTTTATTAATCCCTTCGTAAGAAATGTTTAGCATGCTATCCAAACATTGCCATTCTTTTGGAGCATATTTTGTAACATTATCAGCATTGAATAAATATGGTTTACCACTAAAAGTTCCTGCAACCCATTGCCACGAGAGAAAATTACTTGCCAAATCTCCGTCTAGTAAATATGAATAAAGCCAGGTAGCTCCTATTTTCCAATGAATTTTTCTAAGATGAACAATGTACGATGCTAACCACAATCTAGCATGATTATGAATATATCCAAACTTATAAAGAGATCGAATAATTTTATCAATCGTATTGATACCAGTACAAGCATTTTTGATATCACTCGGCATTGTTAATGAATAATGTTCATTGTCAATTATACCCGGGTTTATTGAGGAAAAAATCTGATTATTTCTTCTTTCCCATACGTGAAAAAAAAACTCTCTCCAGGCTAATTCTTTGATAAATTTATGATTACGGCCTATTTCGAAATTTTCAAATACGAACCCGTATATTTCAGGAAGCGTTAGAATACCATGAGTTATATATGGTGATAATTTCGAAACAGTGCCGTCTATAAAATTTCTAGTTTTAGAATAATTTGAAATGTCAAATTCTCTTAGTAAATCTTGAGCTACGTGTCTGTCAGGGGTAAAATCATACATAAGTAATTTAGAGACTAATAAACTTGAAGAAAATTGTTACGATATACTTTTTGATGTTTAGTATACAGATGTCATCAGCAAATAATGCCTGGAATGTCTTGCCAATTATAAAATTGGATGAAAATAAAAATCCAACTAGGTGTGGTTACCTTTATGAGTCCAAAAGACTAAAATTAGTTCTAAAAATTGAAAAATTTGTTTTAAATGAACATGTAATGACTTCAATTTCATTGGAAAGCCCTTCATATAATTACGTTGGTAATGTAAAAATTTCTACTAAAACGTTTGATTCAAGTAAAGAATTTAAAAAAATTGAGTCAAATGAAAACCAATTTCTTGCAATTGCTGACTTGGAGGAATCAATATCTGGAGGTATGTTTTTTTATGAGCTAGCTATTTTTGGAGGTATCATAAACATTAATAACAAAAAATTTGACCTACCATCAAATCTACCCAGAGAAACTTCTGCTCTTTATCTTAATTGTGCTGGTGATCTCATTAGACCTGAAAATGAAAAACGTTAGTTTAAAAAAAAAACTTTTCTTATTTAAAAAGAATATTTCTTAAAAATTCACTTCTCTCTCTTTGCCTTTTGAAAGTAAACACTTTAATCTCTGCTAAAAAAGCTTCATCCAATACTGGTTGGTTTACCGATTTAATTTTTTCTTACCCAATCCACACTAAGTCACATCCTGAAAGTCCAGAAAGATTAAATTTATTAGTCAAAGATTTTAATAATAATGTTTTTTTAAGAAATAATGTGTTGTTATTCCCAATTCGAGCTGTAACAAACGAAGAACTTGCCTTGATTCATACGAGAAAACATATTAATGGCATCAAAAATATGTATGGAGTAAAAATTGAACAATTAGCAAGGGCAGCAGTGGGAGGAATTTTGAATGCATGTGATTTAATTATTCATAAAAAAATAATAACAGCTTTTGTTGCATCAAGGCCACCTGGTCATCATGCAATTAATTATGGAAGAGAGGAAGGGTTTTGTTTTTACAATAATATTTCAATAGCCACAAAATATCTCCAAAAAAATGGTTTTAAAAAAATTCTAATTATTGACTGGGATTATCACCATGGTGATGGGACTGAATTTTTCTTTTATGAAGACCCGAGTGTTTTGTTCTTTTCAACTCACGACTGGAGAGCCTATCCAGGCACTGGAGATCCAGACAAAAAAGGAAAAAATAAAGGTAAGGGCTTTAATATAAATGTTCATTTGAATTGTGGGAGTGGGAATGATGATATCGAGAAAGCTTTCATAGAACAATTGATTCCTAGTGCCGAAGAATTTAAACCTGATTTTGTTTTAATCTCTGCTGGATTTGACTCCAGGGACAAAGATACTCTAGGTTGTTTTAAGGTAGATGATTTGGGCTTTCGTAAATTGACCAAGATAGTTTCAAAAATCGCAAATACTCACGCAGGAGGGAAAATAATATCAATTCTAGAGGGTGGATACAACCCTACAGGGGTCTCAAGTAGTGCAATTGCTCATATTGAAGAATTATTCTCAAATACCATAAAATAAATTCCAAAATAGAGCAAAAACCAAACATAAAATAGCAATTGTTGTAAGTCTTGCTCTTAAGGGCAAATACCAACTCGGAAGTTTTATAATTTTTAAAGCTTTCAAGTCATAAATATACGAAATAGAAAAACCTGAAATCAGCAAAATATAACTAACAAAATTACCAGTTATCAATGCAAAAAAAGCTATTAATGCAGGAATGATACTCCACATAAAAAGGATCTCATTTCTTTTTTTTTGGGATGTATTTTTTGTGAGAGTTTCTTTGGTGGCAAATCCCCACAAAATTGCTCCTGTAAAACTTAATATCACGGCTCCATAGTAAATGAGAATTACAGATGAGTCCAAAACTAAATCTATCCCTGAAACCAGAAAAATAACACCACCCAAAAAAGGTATTAAACCTCCGTAACCCATTAGAATTGCAACTGATGGGCAATCTAAATTTCTCAGATCTGAAAAAAAAATAAACAATAATGATTTATTTTTCATAATCTTGTTCACTTTGATCAGCCACCCATTCAGCAAATGGTCTATATACATTCAATACCGGAATGCTAATTATTTCAGGAAGTTCGTAAGGATGAAATTCTAATATTACAGATTCTATATCTTCATAATTTTCAGCAATAGATTTTATTGTTAACCTAACTTCAGATTCTTCAGAAATTCTACCTTCCCATTCAAAAATACTTTTAACCTGTTCAATTTGAATACATGCGCATAGTTTCTCACTAACAAGTGTTCTTGACAATTCTCTGGCATCTCTAATTGAGTCTAAAGTTGTTACTATAAGAATAATTTCAGGATCACTCATATAAATTTAGCTAACTAACTCCCTCGGAAATAATCAAATAACCCGTTGCATTATCTTTTCTCTCAGTGACAATTTTTTGGTAATCTGAAGAAAAATACCATGCCTTTGCAGATTCAATATCTGGGAATTCAATTATTACATTTCTTTTTCCGGCTGGCTCACCATCAAGAATAAGTGTATCCCCTCCTCTGGATAAAAACTTTCCTCCAAATTGAACTAAAGTTTTAGGAACTTTTTCAGCATATAGCTTATATTTATCTAAATTTTTTATAGTATTTTGTCCGATTACATAAGCCTTTGGCATAAGAGTATCCCACAGAATTTAAAATTAAAAGTTTCTAAATGAGTTTTTGTTCTATATAACAAATAAAAGATTATTTTCTTGCACTAATAATTTAATGTAAAGTTTTAAATAGATTGGAGAAAATATTGTATCAACCAACAGAATTAGACACAAAAATTTTGAAAGAGCGTGCAATTCAATTTGAGGGACAACTCAAAAGGCATAATGCCGGTAGAACTTCCTCAGCTGAGTTCAGACCCTTACGCTTACAAAACGGCTTATATATTCAAAGACATGCGCCCATGCTCAGAATTGCAATTGCGTATGGCATGCTTAATAGTACTCAACTAAGGAAACTAGCACTAATCACAGAGAAATATGATAGGGGATACGGTCATTTAACAACTAGACAAAACATGCAATTAAATTGGATTGAGGTGGACAATGTACCTAATGCATTGAAAGAACTATCAGAAGTTGGTCTTCACGGAATCCAATCCAGTGGAAATTGTTTAAGAAATATAACTAGTGACGCTTATGCTGGTATTTCGATGGATGAAATTATTGACCCGAGACCCTATGCTGAACTTTTACGTCAGTGGAGTACTTTTCACCCTGAACTTAGTTTTTTACCAAGAAAGTTTAAAGTTGCATTTACCGGCACACCTGAAGATAGAGCTTTAATCCAAGTTCACGATCTTGCTTTTGAAGCAATATCTCAAGAACCAAAAACTTCTTTTAGGGTAAGAGCTGGAGGAGGACTTGGAAGAATTCCGGTTCTTGGCCCAATAATAAAAGATGAATTAAATTGGAAAGATATACGATCATTTACCCATGCAGTAATGAGAGTTTATAACGAATTAGGTAGAAGAGATAATTTAACTAAAGCAAGAATTAAAATACTCATAAGAACAGTTGGAGTTGATTTATTTAAATCAATGGTTGAAAAGGAATTCAAAACGCTTAGAAACGGTCCTGAAAAAATACAAGAGAAAGAATTAAAAAAAATTAAAGAACGGTTTTCTGACTTTGAATATTTAAAAAACTCAAATCAAGGTGGTGAAAAGAATAATCATCAAAATACCGAAAATAATTTTGATGAAGAATATAAAAAATGGACTTCTCATAATGTAAAAAAACATAGAATTCAGTCTATGAGATCAGTTCTAATTCCAATTAAAGGAGTTGATCGTGCTCCAGGAGATTTGTCTTCTAGTGAAATGTTCAAGCTTGCAAATATTGCTGACGAATTTAGTTTGGGACTTTTAAGAGTTACACATACTCAAGATATTCTTCTTTCTATGGTGAATTATGAGAGTTTGCCTGCACTCTTTGAAAAGCTTAAAAAAGAGGCACTATTAAATTCTGTCGGAGGTCTCTTGTCAGATATGGTTTGTTGTCCTGGAGGTGATTTTTGCTCCCTTGCTAATGCCCGGTCAATCCCCCTTGCCGAGGAAATATCTATGCGATTTAAAGAAATAAACGACCTAGAAAACTTAGGACCAATTGACTTAAGAATTTCTGGCTGTATGAATAGTTGTGGTCATCATCACATAGGGCATATTGGCATATTAGGTGTTGATAAGGGAGGATCATCTTATTATCAAATTCTCTTAGGTGGCCACTCAGGTCATGGTGCACCTGCATCACTTGGTAAAATTGTAGGTAAAGCCTTTGCTGAAAATGAGGTTACTGATGCCATAGAAGAAATCTTAAACCACTATATTGAAGAAAGAGCTGATGGAGAAAGCTTTCGTGAAACACTTATTAGACTAGGTCATGACACTTTTATTAATGCGGCTAATCAAGTTAGAAAAACTGGTAGAGCTTAGCTAACACAATAATGACTGTAAATAAATCGATCATTGTTAGTCAAACTCAGGCTATATGCCTTCATAGTGGAGAACACATCAAAACGGATTTGCCTAATTTGATTTTGGATTCAGCAGATGATTGGAATACTTGTGAGAGAAATCTCAAAAATATTGATTTTAATGAACAGGTTGCTATTAAATTTGAAACCTTTACTGATGGAAGAGGCTACAGTCTCGCTTCAAGAATTAAAGAGAGAAAGATTGTAAAAAATCTCCATGCTATTGGACAAATTAACGAAGAATTAGCGTACTTTTTAATAAGATCTGGTTTTGATGTAGCTCATTTTCCAATAAGGATAAATTCTATATCAGACAAAGGAATGATCCATGAAGCCAAAAAACTATTAAAACCATTCTCTTTTAATTATCAAAGTGCTTCAATAACTGAAAATAATGATGAATAAACAACATGGAAAAAATTAAAAATAAAATAACTTTTGTTGGTGCAGGTCCAGGAAATCCAGATTTAATTACTCGGGCAGGTTGGAGAGAATTAAGTAAAGCTGAAATTATTTTGCACGATGCTTTAATAGATTTTGAAGGATTCCATAAATCCTCTCCACATGCGAAATGGATCAATGTTGGCAAGCGTGCCAATCAAATTTCCATTAAGCAAAATTTTATTGGTAAATTATTAGTGAATTTTTTTCAACAAGGATATAAGGTTGTCCGTCTAAAGGGAGGTGATTCTTCAGTATTCGGGAGAATCTCTGAAGAAATACAAGACCTAAGAAAAAATAATATTCCATTTAAAATTATTCCGGGCGTAACCGCCGCTTGCAGTACTGCAGCAGATTTATCAATTAGCTTAACTAAAAGAAATGTATCTAGAACAGTCTCAATTATTACTCCTGCAGTCAGCATGGGATCATTAAAAGATAATAAGTGGGTTAATACCGTCATGCATTCAGACACCAGCGTGATTTACATGGCAGGAAAAGACAGACAAAGAATCGCCACACTCTTAATAAATAAGGGTATGAGTCCTCTATGTCCTGTTGCTTTAGTTGAGAGTGCAGGTTCTAAAAAATGTTACAAAAGAATATTAACTTTGCAAAATCTTATGAAACAAGATTATTTAGATCTTCAAGGTCCAGTTTGTATAATAGTAGGCGAAGTCTTGAAAGATTCTAATTTGTATGAAAAGCTACCTAAAGAAATGCAAAGTGATCTTTTTGCAGAACAATTTAGTGAAATAAAAAAAATTAGTTATGGTAAGTAACTCTGCATTAATTTTACTAGCTCACGGCTCAAAAAATTTAAATTGGAAAAAACCATTTTCAAAAATTAGAAAAAAAATTGAATCACAGCGTTTCTTCGACAAAGTTGAACTTGCTTTTTTTGAACTTGATACTCCACTTCTTGAAGATGTTGTTATTGATGTTAAACAAAAAAATTTTTTAAATATCAAAATTCAACCACTGATATTAGCAAATGGCTTTCATGTCGAAAAAGATTTACCAAAACGTATTGTGAGACTCAAAGAGAAATATAAAAATTTAAATATATCTGTCGGTGTGGCTTTGATTAATCATGAAGAAATTTGTAATGCAATTGTAACTTCAATATTAAATACAAATTCAAGAAAATATGACTAACTAATAGATTTAACTTGAATATAACATACTAATTTAAATTGTAAATGGTGCATTAAATATTAATCTAATTTCATCCTTAGGGGTATTTTTTCATGCAAACAAATAATCGGACAGGACCAGATATTTTAAATAAAGAACACTTGGAAAATTTAGAAAATGAATCAATATATATATTAAGAGAAGTTGCTGCAACAGCAAGCACTCCAACCCTTCTTTTTTCAGGAGGTAAAGATTCAGTAGTTCTTCTACGCTTGGCTGAAAAGGCTTTTCGACCTATGAAATTTCCCTTTCCACTGTTGCATATTGATACGGGTCATAATTTTCAAGAAGTAATTTCTTTTAGAGATAAAAAAGTTGAATCTCTTGGCGAAAAATTAATTGTTAGAAAAGTAGAAGATTCAATAAAAAAAGGTTCTGTAAGAGAAAAAAATCCAGAAGATTCCAGAAATGCAGCTCAATCAATTACATTGCTGGAATCTATTGAAGAATTTAATTTTGATGCTCTTATAGGTGGTGCCAGACGTGACGAAGAAAAGTCCAGAGCAAAAGAAAGAATTTTTTCATTTAGAGATGATTTTGGCCAATGGAATCCAAAATCACAAAGACCCGAATTATGGGATTTATACAATGCCCACGTATTTAAAGGTGAACACATGAGAGTATTTCCCATATCAAACTGGACTGAACTCGATGTATGGCAATATATTTCTCAGGAAAAACTAGAATTACCAAAGATATATTTTTCTCATAAAAGAAAAGTTATAAAAAGGAACGGCCTCTTAGTTCCATTAACTGAGCTTACACCAAAAAAAAATAATGAAGTTGTTGAGGAAATTTTAGTACGATTTAGGACCGTTGGAGATATTACCTGCACTTGTCCTGTCGAAAGCAAAGCTAAAGATACTAATGAAATTCTGTTAGAAACAGCAATAGCTGAAATCAGTGAAAGAGGTGCAACACGTTTAGATGATCAAACCAATGAAGCGTCAATGGAAAGAAGGAAAAAAGAAGGATATTTTTAATGAATAGTAAAAAAGAAGGGTTAATAAGATTTATAACTGCTGGAAGTGTCGATGATGGCAAAAGTACATTAATTGGTAGACTGCTTTTTGATTCAAAATCAATATTAGCAGACCAACTCTCATTAATATCTAAAGCAAAAAATAGTCGTTCTAACATTGATGGAATTGATCTTGCTTTTCTAACTGATGGTCTTGAGTCCGAGAGAGAACAGGGAATTACAATTGATGTGGCATATCGATATTTTTCCACTAAAAATAAAAAATTTATTATCGCTGATTGTCCTGGTCACGAACAATACACAAGAAATATGGTTACAGGTGCGTCGAATGCTGATTCTGCCATTTTCCTTGTTGATGCCACTCAAGTTATTGATGGAAATTTATTAATACAGACTAAAAGACACACTTTAATTGCCTGTATTTTGAGAATACCAAACTTTATATTAGCAGTAAATAAAATGGACTTAGTGGATTACGATGAAAAAATTTTTAGAGAAATCATCTCTTCTTTCGATAAACTTTTAAATGCGGTAGGGATGAGAAAACAATTTTCTGGGGTTCCTATTTCTGCACTATATGGAGACAATATTGTTACAAAATCTTCAAGAATGCCTTGGTATAAAGGAAATACACTTTTAGATTCCCTTGAGAATAATGTAAACAAAAGAATAAATTCTAAACATCTTAGACTTCCTATTCAACTTTCTATGCGTTGGGATGGTGAAAAAAAAATAGATCAAAGAGCTTACTGTGGTAAGGTCGACTCAGGCCAGATTAATGTAAACCAGACAATAAAGATTTGGCCTTCAAATCAAAACGCTAAAATTATTAAAATTACATATCTTGGGAGTAAAGTTTCACAGGCCCATTCGGGTCAATGTGTAACGATTTGGTTGGACAAAGATCTTGATATTACTAGAGGTGATGTAATCGTGAGCACCAATGAATTTCCAAACCTCAGCAAAGAGTTCAAAGCGGAAATTGCTTGGCTGGATGTAGTAAATTTAAATTCTTCAAGAAAATATAGACTTCGTCAAGCAACACGTGAAACACAAGTAAAAGTTCATGTCATAGATAAACTAAATTTATCATCTCTAAGAAGAGAGCCAACAGAAACATTATCAATGAATGAAATTGGTAAAAGTGTTATAAACTCAGCACAACCTGTTTTAAAAGATAATTATGAGTTTTTTCCAAACACTGGTTGTTTTATTTTAATTGATGAAACAACTCATCAAACATGTGCAGCTGGAATGATTTGTTAATTAAAAAATCAAGACTTTAATAAATGAAAATCAGAGACCCTAATTTAAGTTCAGAAACTTTAAAAGAGGATAGAAAGGAAGTAGAACTTCCTCCCTTAGAATCAATAACCGTAAATAGCAGTAAAAATCCATTCATGTTTTGGTTTGTATGGACAGCAGTACTTATAATAATAGCACTCGTAGGGTTTGTGGTTGGAAGATTTATTGGAATTAATGGGTATGAATCAATTGATGTTTTATTTGATTTATTTATAAGCCAAACTTTTTGGACTGGAGTGGCAGTCGGATTTTGTGCACAAATAATTGATGGTGCTTTGGGTATGGCATATGGCATATCTGCTACTACATTTTTACTAAGCATGGGATCTTCTCCTGCATCGGCTAGTGCAAGTGTTCATATAGCGGCTGTATTTACAACTGGCTTATCAGGAATTGCTCATGTCAAGTTTGGTAACGTCAGTAAAGAACTTTTTATTAGACTGTTACTACCAGGTATTATTGGAGCCTTTTGTGGTGTTCTTTTTGTTACTCAAATTGACGGAGATAAACTAAAACCGGTTATTTCATTATATCTACTAATAATGGGGGTGATAATCATTAGAAAATCAATGAAAAGGAGTAAAAAGGAAAATTTAGAAGTATCAAAAGTAGCAAAACTTGCTCTTGCTGGGGGTTTTATGGATTCTGCTGGAGGTGGTGGGTGGGGTCCTGTAGTTACATCTACTTTAGTTGGTGCTGGACAAGACCCACGTTCGACTATAGGTTCAGTAAACTTTGCTGAGTTTTTTTTAACATTAGCCACTGCAGGTTTTTTTTCAATTTTTATCTCAACTATTCCATGGTCAACAGTATCTGGCTTAGTGATTGGCGGGATTTTCGCTGCACCATTTGCTGCTATTATTTGTAAATTTCTACCTATTAAACCTCTTATGATTTTAGTAGGGTTAGTTGTTTCGATCTTGAGCATGATAAATATTTTTCAATTTATTGGTTAAGAATTTCACTATTAATTATTTTGGTGTTTTAAAATAGTAACAATTCAATTTTTGGAGTAAAACATGAGTGAAATTATTCCCATGAAGGGTTTTCAAAAAGCTCAATCCTTAATAAAAAATAACATTGCTATTCCAACTCCTCCAAAATTTAATTCTCATAAAGAAGAAAGATTCCACAGGAAAGAAAGACTTGTTGCCGCATTAAGAATTTTTTCTAAATGTGGCTTTGACGAGGGAGTAGCAGGCCATATAACAGTTCGAGATCCTGAACATACAGAAAGTTTTTGGGTAAATCCTTTTGGAATTCATTTTAGTTTAATAAAAATTTCTGATTTAATTCGTGTAAATCACGATGGTGAGATTTTAGATGGTAATTATCCCGTTAATGCAGCAGCTTTTGCAATTCATTCAAGGATTCATATGGCTCATCCTAATATTGATGCTGCAGCTCACGCCCACTCAACTTACGGAAAAACCTGGTCAGTTTTAGGCCGAAAACTTGACGCTCTTACACAGGATGCTTGCGCCTTTTTCGAACATCATGATGTGTACAAGGAATACAACGGGTTGATACTAGACTCAAAAGAAGGAGATTGTATAGCAAAACTATTGGCCAACAAAAAAGCATTGATCTTACAGAATCATGGATTGTTAACTGTTGGAAATACTGTAGATTCTGCAGCATGGTGGTTTATAACAATGGAAAGAACATGCCAAGTTCAACTCCTAGCTGAATCTGCAGTTAGAAATGAAAATGAATTGTCTAAAATAAATCAAACTGCAGCGTTAAATGCTTTTAATATAGTTGGAACAGAAGATGCAGGCTGGTTTGGATTTCAACCTTTATATCATAGGTTAAAGAAGGAATTTCCAAATTTAAATAATTAAGTACAAAATTTTGAAAGACTACAACGACAGCATCTTTAACTCTTTTTTTCTTAATGGTCATTTGCAAACAATATGGGCATCAACGTTCGGAAAAAAAATTATCAGTAATAATACCAACATAAAATTTGTAAGAGAAAGATGGGATACTCCTGATAGTGATTTTATTGATATTGATTGGTTGCAAAATGAAGAGCCCGTAAAAAAACTAAATCCAAATCCAAATCCACTGTTAATTTTATTTCATGGACTTGAAGGCTCTTCTCAAAGTCAATATTCTCTTGCATTTGCCGAAGTTGCTAGGGAGAAAGGTTGGTCTTTTGTTGTGGTAAATTTCAGAGGTTGCTCAGGTGAAATCAATTTGGCCCCACGAAGTTATCATGCAGGAGACTCAGATGAAATAGACTGGATAATACAAAAATTTAATTCACTACCAAAATTGATAGGTTGTGATATTTTTTGTATTGGTGTCTCTCTTGGAGGCAATGCACTATTAAAATGGATTGCCAACCATGATAAAAAAAATTATTCACATGTAAAAAATCTCAAAGCTATAGTATCCTTATCAGCTCCACTGGATTTGATTGCTTCTGGTAAAAATATTGATAATGGGTTGAATAAATTTCTTTATGCGAAGTATTTTTTGAAATCAATGATTATAAAAGCCCAAAAAAAATGGGAGCAATATCCTGGTCTTTTCAATCTCGGTGATGTTACTAGGGCTAAAACAATTGAAGAATTTGATGACTCATTTACTGCACCTGTTCATAAATTTTATGGTGTGATAGATTATTGGAAGAAGTCTTCTTCATTACCAGAAGTCAGATACATAAGCTCACCTACTTTAGTTATTAATGCACAAAATGACCCATTAGTGCCATACAATAGCTTAAAATTATTGGAAGTAAATTGTCCCAACATTGAGTTTTGGAATCCAATTTCCGGAGGTCATGTCGGTTTTCCTGCTAAAAAAAGCAGATTTAAGCTTTTGTATCAGTTCTTACACATGCCACGATTAGTATTAAAGTGGCTAGACAAATTCACATGAAATAATTAATTATGTATAATATATATAGAAACAGAGGTAAAAAATGAAACCGATAGTTATTTTGATTATTCTTGCGCCTGCAGCAATAACTTTAGCAAAATTATTGACTGCCCCACCAATAATGTAGTGCCAACTTAACAACATCAATCTTTAGCTCAAAGTTTTATTAAGAAATGTTGATACATCATTCAGTTCTTCAATACTAATTGAGTGATCCATCTTATAAGTTCTCCAAATTGTGTTAAAACCATGTTCTTTGAGAAAATTTCTCGAATCTTCTCCCCATTTTTGTTTAACAACTTTATCGTACATTCCGTGACCAAAAAAAATTGGTGTGTCTATATTTTTTACACTTTCTTTATTTTTGAATTCATAATCAAGAGGTAAATATCCAGATAAAGCAATAATTCCTGCAATATTTTCAGAAAATTTTAGCGCTGTGTATAAAGCCATTGCGCAACCTTGAGAAAATCCAGCTAGTACAATCCTACTATATGGAATACCTCTTTTAAATTCATAATGAATTAATTCAGATATTAAATTAGCTGATTCTTTTATACCGGTTGTATCCTGTTTGTCAGTAAGCTCTGCTCCAGATATATCGTACCAAGCAGGCATTATTAAATTATTGTTGATTGTAACTGGTATTTCAGGAGCATGTGGAAATATAAATCTAATCTTTAATTTTTTTGATAATTTCAAAGCATCAATTATATTTAGAAAATCATAGCCACTTGCACCTAAACCATGCATCCAAATTACTGAAGAGTCTACTTCTGCAGCTGTTTTTTTTTCAAGAAATTTAAGCATTATTTTTTAATTAACAATCAATTACTTAGCAATTGAACCTGGATGGCAAATTCCACCAGTGATTTCAATAGTTGTACCGTTAAGTGCTTCATTTTGTATACAGTGCATCACAAGCGATGCAATCTCTTTTGGATCAATCAATCTTCCCAAACAGACGTCTTTTATTAATGAATCAAGAATTGATTGATCCATTTTTTCAACTAAAGCTGTTGATGTATAACCCGGAGCTAGACCTACAACTCTAATATTTTTTATACCTCTCATCATAAACTCACCAATTAAAATTTTAGGAAATAGAGATATCGCCACCTTAGTTGAGGAGTAATTTAATTGACCAAGCTGGCCTACTTTATTAATTGAGGATATGGGAATTATTAAACCAGGCCACTTACCATTAAAAATAGCTTCACTGCAATCTCTTATTGTCAAAAAACTACCTGTTAAATTAACATCAATTACTGATTTCCATTTACTAATATCTAATTTCTTTTTTATTTTATTTTTTTCTTTGTCAGGATTTATAAAAAGACCATCTCTAATTATCCCAGCACAGGGAATCACGATATTTAACTTTTCGAAAGAATCTATTGTGAGTTCTATAAATTTTTCCGTATCAGCCTCATCTACAACATTAGCTTGAGTAGAAATTGCTTTACCACCTTCCTTGATTATTTTTTCAGCAACCCGGTTGGCTGATGCCTCATCCATATCTACGACTGAAATACTGCAACCTTTCCTGGCTAATTCATAGGCAATAACTTCACCAATTCCACTTCCACCCCCAGTAACTAAAGCCACGCTGTCATTAATTTCCATTTAAACTCCTTAATTAAGTGTGGATACACTACTATAAACAAATTAATTGTGCGTCGCACAAATTTCTAAGAAAAAAATGAATTTTTTTTGATTTCTTTAAAATTGGGCACATAAATCAATGAAATATATAAAAACATAAAAAATTAATTTAAAATAATTTAATTAATTCATCAAACCGAAACAAAAGAATGTTGATTACAAAATTTAAAAAGTTACCAAAGTGGTTAATTGAAACAATAATTTATTGGCCGATAATTTTGTTAGCATTATGGATTTCAGATGTTTTTTTTGAAGGCATGTCCTTTGAAGATAATAAGTCTATTTTTATAAGTTCTTTTTTACTTACAATCTTAAATTTATTTATTAAACCAATTATTCTTTTACTTACTCTGCCACTAGCAATTTTATCATTAGGCTTGGTTATACCTTTACTAAATGGTTTATTTATTCTAATAGTTTCTATGACTGTTGAAGGATTCAACATAAATTCTTATTTCACTAGCGTTTTAGTTGCCATTTCAGTCTCATTACTTTCACTAATCACACAATTAGCCATCGGTTCTTCAAATCCATCGATATTTGTTCATAGTAGAAAAAAAAGTCATAAGCAAAACCAGTTTTATAAAAAAAATAATACTGAAGATATTGTTATTGATGTTGAGGCTAAAGAGAAAAAAAACAGTTAGTATAAAATTCATTTATCTAAAAAATTAATTGCATGTTGTAATAATTTTTTTTCTTCTCTGGAGGTGTATTCAGCTAATGGCGAATCCCTAATTGAATCTGTCCAAACTTTCCTGATAATTTTATTCGAAATAAAATCTTCTAATTGAACAGCTAAATGATGAACGCTTTTTACTCTATAGTAACCTGGATATTTATCACCCAACATTGATTTATGGCAATCAATATCACTTACAAGTGAAGGAATTCTCAAATCAATGGCTTCTTTCAAAGCCAAACATCCTCCCTCTATAATTGAAGTATTTAAAAATAAATCACTTTTATTTATCAAATTAATTGTTTGTATGTTGTCTCTCATACCTAGAAACTCAATATGTTTAAAATTGTCAGCATATTTTTTTACTAAAAATGAGTATCTTTTATCAAGTTCCAATCCAATATGTATAAGTTTTATATCAAACTCAACAATATTTAATAAATTTTTATAAGCTTTCATAAAGCCTTTAATACCAGTAAGAGTATCTTTCTCTTTTCTAACATTGCCCACCATAATTACTGAAAAGTTTTTTTTAATTTCAAAGTAATTGTGTTTTTTTAAGTTAATATTTGTACTTTGATAAATGACAATTATTTTTGTTTCTAAATTGGGTATTTTTTTTAATAATTTTTTTTTTGCATTTTCTTGTAAAACTATTATTAATTTTGCCCCCGTAATTGATTCAATGCATTTTTGGCTAGCTGATGTTTTATTATCATTAATATCGTAATAAATATCAGTTCCTGTTAATACAAGTAAATATGGAATACCTTTTTTTTGACACTCAACTGCAACTGAATGATTTTTTTTTGCATGTAATATAATTCCTCCTTTAAATTCTTCCAATTTTTCATAGGGGATATCTTTTGTAAAGATGTTAGCATTTATATTCACACTCTCAAGAAGCAAAGCATATCTGATTGCAGTTTGATGATTTCCTGTTATTAAGTCTTTTGATGGTTGTGGAGGTACTTTGATAAAAATCACAAAAATTTACTCGACAAAAACTTTAGAAAATTCAGTTTTTCTCTCAATAATTTCTCCTATTTCGGCAGCTATATAATGATTTTTTTTAAACTCTTTTAAAATCTCATCAACATAGACAGAATCAACAGCAATTAACAAACCACCGCTTGTCTGTGGATCAAATATTAAATTTCTATCATCAAGTTTTAAACTGGAATTAATCACCACTTTGTCTTTAAATGATTCCCAGTTTCTTTGGGAAGCCCCAGTAACAAAACCCAGTTTTATTAGATCTTTTACCCCTGGCAATATAGGAACTTTATTCCAAAAAATTTGTAGGTCAGTTTTTGAACCATTGGCAATCTCCCATGCATGACCAGCTAGTCCAAAACCTGTTACATCGGTAATTGCAAACGATTTTGATAAAACAAAAGAATTGGCTCCAATACTATTTAGTTGAGTGGCATTACTAATCATTATTGAATAATAATTCTCTGGAAGCTGCCCTCTTTTTAATGCTGAGGAATAAATACCCATACCAATGGGTTTTCCTAAAATTAATTTATTTCCTATTTTAGCGTTGGAATTTTTTCTAATATTTTCAGGACTTGCTAAACCCAAAACAATAAGTCCATAAATTGGCTCTTCACTATCTATAGTATGACCACCAACTATTGGAATTCCTGCTTTAATGCATATTTTTTTTCCACCATTTAAAATTTTTGAAATTTGTTCTGTCGTTAATATTTTTGTGGGCATGCACACAATTGCAAGAGCAAAAATCGGTTTTCCCCCCATAGCGTAAACATCAGATATAGCATTCGTTGCAGCTATTTCTCCAAAATGTTCAGGGTCATCAACTATTGGAGTAAAAAAATCGGTAGTTGCAATTAAAACTTGATTTTCATTTATCTGGTATACAGCAGCATCATCAGAAGTATTGATTCCTACTATCACCTCATCAGGAATAGGCATCTTAATTGTATCCTTCAGTATTTCATGTAAAACTTTAGGTTCAATTTTGCACCCACAACCTCCTCCCCGAGAAAGACTTGTAAGTCTTTTACTTTTCATAATTGTACTTTTTAGCAATATTTTTTATAAAATAACATTATATCAATAAAAATAAGGTTAAAAACTTTGTCAGATTTCAGAAAATTAACAGCTGACGATCTTGCAAGCGAATTTAAGAGAGTTAGAAGTTTAACTTTAAATATTCTTAGTGAATTTGAATTGCATATTAGCCATAATTTACATGTTGAACTGTCACCCAATATTAATCTACCAAGATGGGAATTCAGTCATGTTGCTTGGTTTTCTGAAAGATGGATTTTAAGAAATAAAGTGAGGGATAAAGGTGCGAAAGCAAACCTTAAAAACAATATGTCCCTTAACAAAGAAATTAAACCTTTTTTTAAAAAGGCTGATGATAGTTTTGATTCCTCATTAATAGTTCATGATGAAAGATGGAAAAAAAAATTACCCCCAGTCTATCTAATAAGAGAATATTTAGTTTCAAATTTAAAAGAAACCTTAAAACTAATCCAAAATGAAAGTCCAATTTCTAACGATGAATGTTATTTTTATAGACTATCATTAGCTCATGAATACATGCACATTGAGGCTTTTGCAATGACTGCACAGTATCTTGGTTTTCCTCTATTATGTGTCCATAAAAAATACCTGGATAAAGGTTTCAAAAGTTATCGAAAAACAACTATTTGTAAATTTAGTAAACTTCAAAAAATAAATGAATTAGGATTTCACTTCGACAATGAAACTATCAAAATAGAAAATCCAACAAAACCATTTGAGATTGATACATATCCTGTATCTATTATTGAGATGGTAAAGTTTCGCCAATCTGATGTATTTAATAACAAGGATTTGTGGTCCATGGAAGGTTGGCATTGGAAAAATAATATTAAAAATAATACTTTTTTGGATCTTTGTTCTTTAAACAATTCAGATCAAATTGAAATAAAAAAATGGTTTGGCCACAAACACTTTTTCATGAAGAACTCTCCTGCTATACACATCAGCTTTTATGAAGCAGAGGCATACTGTAATTGGAAAAAAAGTCGTCTGCCAACAGAATTTGAATGGCTTTATGCAACTCAAAATAATTTAATTTCATGGGGTACTGTTTGGGAATGGACAGCAACTATATTTGATTCATACAAAGGTTTTAAAACTCACCCATACAAAGAGTACTCAAAACCTTGGTTTGGCAACCACCAAGTTGTTAAAGGAAAAAGTTTTGCAACTCAAGAAAAATTCAAAAATAAATTGTTTAGGAATTTCTATCAAAAACACAGAAACGATGTTTTTATCGGGTTCAGAACGGTTAAAGATCTTTAGTTGCTGTAAACATTGCATACCTTTCCGAAGAATGAACAAAACTATTCAAGTTATTGTAACCAGCTGAATCTAAAATCGCTTTGAATGAATCCACAGTATATTTATAAGAGTTTTCAGTATGAATGGTTTGACCCTTTCTAAACAAGATCTCACCATGAGACGATTCTACTATTTGATTCTCTAAAGAAACTAAATGCATTTCAATTCTTGATTTTTCATCATTGAAAATTGCTTCATGCCCCCATAACTCTACATCAAAGTTAGTACCAAGATCCCTATTGAGATGAAGTAAAGCATTTCTATTAAAAGCTGCTGTCACTCCTAATTTGTCGTTGTATGCTGCCAAAAGTACTTCAGGAGGTTTAATCAAATCTACTCCAATTAAAATTCCATCAGCACTTAAGTCTTTCAGGAACTTCATTGATTCATCAGGATTAAAATTACCTACAGTCGAACCTGGATAAAAATAAACAAGTGGTTCCTGGTTTGAATTTTTTCCCTGAAGTTTTCTAACTTGTTCAACCTTAAATCCTTGAGAAAAATCTAGTGACAAACTATTTACAGTAAGATGAGGAAATTTATTTTCTAAGGATGAAACTGATTGTACAAAAAAATCTGAAGGTAAATCTACTGCTATATACCTGGAAGGTTGAAGGCTGGGAATTACATGAGCAGCTTTTCGGCAACTGCCAGCTCCTAAATCAATCAGACAAGCATTATCAGGCAGTACCTCAGCAATTTCATCAAGTTTGTCCCTGAAAATGTCTAACTCATCCCTTGTTGCATTGTATTTTGGAAGTTCAGTGATAGCTTCGAATAGTATGCCTCCTAAATTATCATATAGATATCTTGTAGGTAGTGAGGCTTTGTCTGCTTTTATTCCGTTTAAAATTTTTTTTATTTCAACTTCAGTCATACCTGCGTCAACCCCTTTCGAATACTTCCACTAAGAAAATCTACAAAAAATACCAATAAGATCATAGCAATGATAATAGTGCATGATTTATCCATTAAAAATAACCCTAAATTAAAGTTTAACATTTGACCTAAACCTCCGGCTCCAACTACTCCCAAAATAGTGGCAACCCTTATATTGTTTTCCCATCTATATAATATGTAGCTTGTGAATTGTGGGAGTAACTGAGGTAAAGTGGTATAAAAAAAAATTTGTGTTTCGCTGGCACCATTTTGAAACAACAACCTTGACGGTTCTTTGTCTACATTTTCAATTGCCTCAGCCATTAATCTTCCCAATACCCCTGTAGTGTGAATAAGAAGAGCAAGTGTTCCAGCAAAAGGGCCTAATCCGGCACTAATAATTAATAATGTAGCCCAAACTAGTTCAGGGATTGACCTAAGTGTGTTCAATAAAAGCCTTGAAATATTTCGAAAAAAAATTGGGGTTCCTTTTTGTAAGTTACTGGCTGGAATAGCTAAAAATAACCCTAGAAATCCAGCAAAAAAAGTGCTTACAATTGACATTGCAAAGGTTTCCCAAGAAGCAGAAAAAGTTTTAAAAACAAAGTCTTTTTCTAAATTTGGAGGGAAAAACTCCTTAATAAAATTCAGAATGCTCTTTATTGATTCACTACTAAAGAGAGAAGTGATATCGAACTCAATTCTCCAAAAACTAAATACAATCAAAATGAAAATTGAAATCGGAATCAATAAAAATTTTAGATTATTTTTTTTCTCAACCATTTGCTTATCCAATCAGAAACAAATACCAACAAAATAAATGTAAGTAAAATAGTTGCCACTTCATTTCCACTAAACATTTTCATGGAGTTTTCTAACTGCTGGCCAAGTCCTCCTGCTCCAACAAAGCCCAAGACTACAGTTGATCTTATTGCACATTCCCATCTATATATTGAGTAAGATACAAGTTCAGGAAAATTTTGAGGAATTAAAGCATAAATCAGTACTTGTAAGCTGCTTGAACCATTGAAAGATAAATTCTTTTGGTAGCGATCATCACTGCTCTCTAAAATCTCCGCGTAAACTTTCCCCAGCATGCCTCCATAAGTTAGAGCAATCGCCAAAACTCCAGCAGTTGGTCCCAAACCAAGAACTCTTACTAAAATTAAAGCCCATACTAACTCGGGTACACTTCTTAGAATAATTAAAATAATCTTAAAAAAATATCTTGTAGCAGACACAGTAATATTTGAACTGTTATCTATATATGAAATAGACAATCTTGAACAAATTAACAGTGCCCCAGGCACAGCCACTAAAAGAGCCAAGGATAATCCTGCCGTTGCTATAGCAACAGTTTGAATAGTAGCGTCTAAAATTATAAGTAAAAATTCTTTTGAAATTTCTGGAGGAAAGAATGAAGAAAAAAAAGTAAAAGTTAAATCAATACTTTTTTTATCAAACAAAACCCAAGGATAAAACTCAACCGACTTTAATAAGAAATACAATAAAAACAAAATAAAAAAAAACCAAACCATTATTGAATGATTATAAAATTCAGTTTTTTTTTTGTTCAAAGTTTCACCTCAGTTTAACTCTGAATCAGTTCTGTAAAGATTCTTAATTAATTCATCAGAAATAGTAGTTGGAGATTGATCAAAAAAAATTTTTCCTTGTTTAATTCCTATTACTCTTGAAAAGTGCTTTAAAGCAATTTCAGTTTGATGCAGGCTTGTTACAAACGTAAGATTTCGTTTAAATGCAATTTTTTTTAAACTCAGGATTGACCCTTCCGCTCTGATAGGATCTAACGATGCTAAGGGTTCATCAACAGCCCACAATTCACTTTTTGAAACAACAGCTCTCGCTAAAAATATGCGTTGACGTTCGCCCCCAGATAGTCTGTCAACTCTCTCGTGAATCTTATCAGCCAAACCAAAACAGTCAAGCGCATATTTTACCTGCTCAATATCCTGAGGATAAATAAGAGAAAAAATACTAACAAAGGAATTCACTCCCGCCAGTTTGCCGGCGTAGACAGCTGCATGAACTTTCTGTCTTGGTGGTAAATGCGGAACCTGTAAAGATATAAAAATTTTGGAACGCATCATATGCCTTCTTTTTTGAGAAATTAACCAAGGATCAACATTATGAAACAATAATTTACCGTATGTTGGTCTAATTGCAAAGACCAATGATTTTAGAAAAGTTGTCTTTCCACATCCTGATGGTCCAATAACAGCAATCTGTTCTCCTTTTTTAATTGAAATATTTACATCACTAAGAGCTTCTACTCTTTTTTGTTTCAAAATAGAGTAATGCAAAAAAAAATTTTTAAATTTAATAATTTTTGAAACTCTTATTTTATTTGATTAGATCAGCACTTTTTGCTGCTTTTTCCAAACCAATATAATTATCGTCATTTGTGGTTATAAATCCTGAAGCTCTCTGAAGCGAGAGAATTTCTTTTCCTATGTCGGTCTGATCAGATAATTGAATAAAACCGTCAATAATTTTGTCTCTGGTTTTTTTTGGAACATCCTTATGGATTGTCCAGTTGTAATTGTAATAGCCTGGAGTGGTGTAAAAAACCCTTACTCTCTCAGGAACCATCTCCTTTTCAATAAATTTTTCCCAAACTTTAATATTTAAAGCCCCTGCTTGTACTTTGCCAGATCCAACAGAAATAATTGTTGCATCGTGAGCACCACTAAAAGCTACTCTTTTCAAATCTTTTTCAGGATTAACTCCTTCTTTTAGTAAAAAACTTCTTGGCCATAGGTGACCACTTGTTGAACTAACAGAACCAAAACTTACTTCTTTACCCTTAAGATCAGATAAAGATTGAATTGATGGATCAGAGGTAATAAAAACTGACTTAAATCCTTGGTCCTCTATTCTTTGTATTATTGGAATAACTTCACCATTTGATCTAATTTTTGCTTGAACATATGTAAATCCTCCAAACCAAGCCATTTCTACTTTTTTATTGACTAAAGCCTCAACCGCAGCTGAGTAATCAGTAACCGGATAATAAACCACTTCTCGACCGATTATCTGACTTAAATACTTCATAAGAGGTTCAGCCTTTCTAGCTAATTCAGTTGGAGATTCGTCTGGAATGGCAGTTATTCTAAAAATATCTTTACTATTATTGGATGTATCAGAGCAACCCGTAATTGATAAAAAAATTAGTAAAAAAGTTAAACTTAATAAAATTTTTTTAAAATACATTATTTCATCCTTTATAAATTTAGTTGCGTACAGATTCTATTGCCTCAATGACCTCTTTTGAAGTTAGCCATTCAGATAATATTATAGTGTCGTTATTTTTTGGCCCTAAAACAACGTTTAAAGGCACACCAATTCTCCCATAATAATTTAAAGCATTCGTTATCTTTTCATCAGAATTAGTCCAATCAGCCCTCATAGTAATGATGTCAGGAGCGGATAAAAACTTTTTTATTCTCTCAGAATCAAGCACTCTTATTTTGTTGGTCTGACATGTGACACACCAAATAGCAGTGAAATCTATAAACACCACATTGCCTTTTTCTAAATATTCCTTAACTTTTTTTTCATCCCAGGGAATCCAACTCAACTTAGTAATATTCGCATTAAGAGAATTATGACTTATTTCTGTTACTGGTTTGTTTATTAATTTCTCTGTATTAATACTTACAACATAAAACACTATACTCAAAATCAAACTACAAATAGATAGGATAAATAAAAAGGTCTTTTTGAAAATTTTATCAGTGATTGTCGATAGTCTACCCTTAAGCCACAAAGTCAAACAAAAAAACAAAATACACATCCATGCGGGAAAAAACACACTAGTTCCACTCAATTCAACTAAAATCCAAATCAACCAACCTGAAGCAGCTAACATTGGAAAAGCTAAGAATTGTCTTAGCTCTATCATCCACAGTCCGGGTTTAGGAATGAAAGATAACAATTTTGGTTGACTAATTAGAAAAAAATAAGGGAAGGAAATACCAAATGCTAGTGAAAGAAAAATTATAAACACTAGATATGTTTCTGCAGTTGCTGCAAATCCTATTGCGCCTCCCATGAATGGAGCTGTACAGGGGGATGCAACTATTACTGTTAGAACACCCGAAAGAAAAGCACCCATTATTCCTTTTTTATTATCCATCGTACCCAGTTTAGTAAGTGAGTTTCCAATCTCATATACACCAAACAAGTTTAAAGCTAGGCTAGCGAAAAGAATCGAAAGTCCCAACACTACCCAAGGGTTTTGTAACTGTAATCCCCATCCAACTGAGTATCCAAATTCTCTCAAAGTCACAAAAAGAAAAGCAAAAGCCATTACTGTAAAAACTACCCCAGATGCGAATCCAAATCCCTGCTGAAACAAAACTTTTTGATTATTTGCATTTTTAGTAATCGATAATACTTTAAGACTCACAACTGGAAGAACACATGGCATTAAGTTTAGGATCATGCCACCTAGAAATGCAAAGATAATAATAGTTAAAAGTTCGAATATCGGTTTTGTTGGTTGAGAAGATGCAAAATTGGTTTGACTAAAATTGAATCTTTCCCCCCTATCGGGAATATTGTCGTTTGATTTTAAATTTGCAGCCCATACCTCCCCATTTCTAGCATCATCAACAAAAACGCCTTCAATCTTTTCCTTTTGATTCAAATTTTCAAAAAGATCTTTAGCATCTTTACCAAGAGCGACTTCAAGTATCCAATCACCTGAGAGGGAGTCGTTAAATAAATTATCCTCATTTCCGAAATAATGAAAATACTGTTCACTTGATGGAGAAATCAATCCTTCAATAAAAGGAAAAAAAAATCCATTTTTTGGAACAAAACTCTGGTTATCTTTTCCGTCGTTCTTAGAGTTTTGATAAAAAAATAGTTTTTGATTATCTTTGTCTATTACAACATTAATAGGAGAAGAATATTTTTTTTTTACAGGTTGATTTGCCCGTGCTAACTTAAAATAATGACTATTACCTGACATTTGCCTGTTGTTATTTTTCTCTTTAACTGGAATATTTATGGTTAATTGTTTATTGCCAGGTATACAAACGTCTTTACAAACTAGCCAATTAACGTCGGCTGTAAAAGTAACATCAATTCCAGCTTGAATGTTAGATGGTGCATGTATTTTTTGTATCAATAAAGTTTCTTCGTCGTATCCAAAATTTGCGAGACTACCAACGAGAAATCTTTTAGGTGAAGGCCATTGAATATCTGATATTTTCCAAGAGGAATTTGAATGCGAAAAACTCCAGCTGATTGAAGTAGGTATACCAGTATCACCAGGATTTAGCCAATAAGAGTGCCATTTAGGATCGTGCACAAGCCTTAATCCTAAGGTAATTGTTTGATCGGGAATTACGAAGGACTCCTCAGCAATAAGAGCAAGACCAATATTACCTTGATATTGCATATTTTTATAGCTTTCATTTTCTATGGAATTTGAAAACTTGAGAAGATTTTCGGCATTAACAGAATTATTGTGAAGGATAAAAATGGAAAAGATAAAACTTAACAAAAGGAAAAGCACTTTTCTACTGAAACTGAAAAAAGAATACATTTGATGGTTAATAGTGTTAGTGTTGTTATAGGACGTTGTATTTTTTTAATGTAACCTTCACATCTTTTAAAGATTACAAAATAAATAAATAAAACATTTATTTTGATTTAGTATATCTTAATGTTAAAACCATTCATCCTCATAAACTTTATAATTTTATAACTTTAATAATTTTTCTTATTATTTTGCGATTTTGTCAAGAATTTCAAACTTATCACTAAAAATTTTAAATTTTTTTTCCTGGAAAATTAAAAATTTACCACCCGTAATTGAAAAATACGTTTTGGTTGCCGCTCCTCATACATCTAATTGGGATTTTGCAATAATGATTCTGACATCTCTAGCAACTCAAATTAAATTAAGATGGATGGGTAAAAAAAGCTTATTTACTTGGCCATTTTCTGAGTTTATGACTGCACTTGGGGGAGTTCCTATTGACAGGAGTAAAAGAGATGCAGTTGTATGGCAAACAGCCAAAAAAATTAAAAACAGCAAGCAATTTGTTTTAGTTGTGCCTCCAGAGGGTACAAGATCTCACACAGAGTTTTGGAAAACTGGGTTTTTACATATTTCACGTAGTGCTAATGTTCCGATTGTTTTTTCTTACATGGATTACGAAAAAAAAGAAATTGGTTTTAGTGAACCCATAAATGAAAAACTCGATGAAAAGGAAATATTACTGCTAGCTAACAATTTTTACAAAAACATAACTGGACTATATCCAGAAAATTTTGGACCAATAAGATTTAAAGAGAAAAAATAAAAAAAATTAATATCAAAAAATCAATTCAGTTTGTTCCTCAATTTCATCAACTGGAAAATTGCAAATTTCCAAATTTTTAAAATTGTAATAGGTTTTAGAGTTTTTTTCTAAAGTCACCAATCCATTTCTAGAAACGTAATCACCATGAAAGCCCGTACATCTCCAATTAGTAATATTCTCCATTTGGCATCCGTTATGTTCTCTCCAGATCTGTTTTCCACCTTTGTCATATCCTATTGCAACTACGCGTCTCTTGTCATATTCTGCTACGAATGTAAATTCAAATCTTTCAACGCAAACTTCACACTCCGAACCAAGCTCGCAAATTCCAAATCTAATTTTCATCTCTGACGCCATAACAAATTGAAATTTAGTTAAAAGTGTAAAACAAAAAATAAAATATAAAATTCTTATAAACATGACTGATTTATATCACAAAAAAAAATTTTTTCTAAATATCACTTTTTAAACTATGTTTTACCAAACCCGCACCCGCCTCGGAATATATGTTAAAAACAGTTACACCTAGATCAGCTAATTCTCTCTCTTCCTCACCAAACCTGACGACTGCTGAAACCTTACAATTAGATTGGATTTGGTTAATTTGATTGGCAGCAGCAAGATTACTATGGTGTTTTGGCATGGTTAAAACAACTAATTCTAAATCATTATTGTTCTTGAGATTTAACCAAAAATCTAAATCATCAGCGTCTCCATTCAATACTTTTCTTCCACACTTTAATAATGCTTTAACTCTTGTGGCATTGTGTTCAATTCCTACAATTTCGTCACCATATACCATTCTTAATTCATCATAGGCCCCTACACCAACTCTACCCATTCCAATTACGAGCGCTTTGGCTTTTCCTACTGACACTAAGGTGTCGTCTGGATGAATATTTTCTGCTTGTTGGATAGGAAGAGTTTGTTTAAAAATTTCGTAAATTTTCTCACAATTTTTTGTAAAAGGAGCTGCAAAAGCAAAACTTAAACTGACCGAAACTGCAATTACAACAAGCCAATCAAATGGAATTAACTGCATGTTAACCGATATAGCACCAACAATTAAAGCAAACTCAGAATATGTCATTAATGATAAAGAAGTAAACAAAGAAGTTCTTGTCCTAAATGCGAAGAAATTAGTTATCCAAAAATAAAAAAATGCTTTGAAAGGTAACAATAAACACAAAAGTAATGCTATTACTATTGCTTCAATAGAAAGTTGACTACTTAAACCAATAGACAGAAAAAAACCAACTAAGAAAAACTCCTTGATTGAAAAGAGAGAATTTGATAGTTCATCAGCTTTACTATGTCCAGACAATAAAACCCCAACAAGCAAAGCACCCAACTCAGCCTTTAGACCGATAAAGTTAAAAAATTCTGACCCTAATCCAAGTGCTAAGACAATACCGGTTAATACTAATAATTCATCATGACCTGAAAAATCAAGTAATTTAAAGATTACTGGTTTAATAAAAGGAAGCAAAAAAACCAAGAAAGCTAAATAGCCTGGTAATTCACCCTCAGCAATAGCAAGAAACAAAGTTGCTAAGAGATCCTGAATTATCAGGATTCCAATAACTGTTTGACCATAAAACGCAGTAATATCCCCTTTTTGCTGCAAAATTTTTACACTATAAACCGTACTAGAAAAAGAAAGAGCAAAAGCAATGAATAAAATCCCGTAATTAGACAGTTTTAAAGATTCGGAAAAAAAATAATTATTGCCTAAAAATAAAAATGAACTAATTATCAAGATTGATAAGATAACTTCAGCAAAAGCTGTACCATAAACTTCTTTTTTTAATAAAGAGGCAATTTTTAGCTTTAAACCAATTGTAAATAACAATAGATTTATTCCAATATTCGATAAAAATTCTATTTCTGTTGGAGAAGAAATGGAAAAAAAATTACAAATAAAACCTGCAAAAAGGAATCCAATCATTGCTGGTAAACCAAATAGTGAAAATAGCAATCCAAAGACAGTAGCGAAGAAAAAAAGTAAGATAAAGTCCATATTTTTAATTTTTTTTAAGTATTGTGAGACTACACTATCAGTGAAGTAGATAGAAATTTATGTTTAAATCTTAAATTAATACCTATATATGAATTACTTTTGATAATACAAATACATTTATTACTACTTTTACTTAAATATGTCTAATCAACTGTCCACAGAATACTTAACAAATGATGATGCAAAAATAGCTAGCGATTTAGCTAGAAGATGTGTTCAATGTGGTTTTTGCACAGCAACTTGTCCTACCTTTCAAATAACTGGAAACGAATTAGACGGCCCAAGAGGAAGGATATCACTAATCAAAGGTGTTCTTGAAGGTAATAAACCCTCATCAATTACTCAGTTTCATCTTGATAGGTGTCTTTTATGCAGAAATTGTGAAACTACTTGCCCTAGTGGCGTTCAATACGGAAAGCTTTACACTATCGGAAAAAAACTTGTGGAAAAAAAAGTAGTCAGAAGAAAATCTGACCAAATTTTAAGATGGTTTCTTAAAAATTTCCTATTATCTAAATTTTTTTCCTTTTCAGTGCAGTCAGCCAGAATTTTTCGCTTTATCTTACCATCAGTACTCAAGAGTAAAATCCCCAAAATATCCTCTAACTCTTCTAAATTTAAAACTATAAATATAAAATTAACAGCAAAAAAAAATAGCAGAAAAGTTTTGCTACTTACTGGGTGCGTGCAGCCCGCTTTGCTGCCTAACATCAATACTTCTACAATCAAGTTACTTAATTTTTGTAACATTGGATGCATAATTACAAAAAATACCACCTGCTGTGGAGCGCTTAAAGCTCATTTAAATGACAAAGAAGGAAGTGTTCTGCAAGCAAAACAAAATATTGATTCATGGTGGCCTTATGTGAAATCGGGTGAAATAGAATCAATCGTTGTAAATGCGTCCGCATGCAGCCTTGAAGTTAAGAATTATCACGAGTTATTTCCGGAATCATCTGAATATTATCAAAAAGCAAAAAAAATTAGTTCAATTGCAATCGATTTAACAGAAATGCTACCTTTTTTAGTTGATTTTTTAAAAACAAAATCTCAATATAAACAATCCTCAAAACTAGCATTTCATCCACCATGCACATTGCAACATGGTCAGAAAATTAATGGAATAGTTGAAAAATTTTTCAATCAATTAGGTTTTGAAGTTTCAATTCCAAAAAATAATTCAAATATATGTTGCGGATCAGCTGGAACATATTCCGTCTTAAACCCCTTAATTGCAAATACTCTTAGAGACGAAAAGCTTTACGAATTAAATAAACTAAATACAGAAATCATTATTTCATCTAATGTTGGATGTATTGCTCATCTTCAGAGTGGTACTGAAAAAAAAGTGATGCATTGGGTTGAATTCTTAGCTGATAATTTAGAAAAAGAAAATTAGTGTTTGAAGAATATTTTTATATTTTTTATCAGACTTTAGTTAACAATAATGAATTATTGAAAATAATATTCTTAACACTTCAGGTAAGTATAAGTTCAGTTTTAATTGCGTCAATTTTTGCTCTACCTTTAGGTTCTTTCATTGCGATAGTGAGATTTAAAAATAAAAAACTTTTAATTATTTTTCTTAATGCTTTGATGGGACTTCCACCTGTTGTTATAGGATTGATGGTCTATTTATTGTTCTCCAGAGCTGGACCTCTAGGTGAATTTGGCATTTTATTTACTCCTGAAATAATGATCATTGCTCAGGTTATTTTAATTTTTCCAATTATTTGTGCTCTTTCAAGACAAACAATTCAAGATCTTTGGCAAGAGTATGAAGAGCAATTAAATTCTTTGGGAGTATCTAAGTTTAAAGCAACACTTACTTTACTCTGGGATGCGCGTTATTCACTCGTCACCATTATACTAGCAGGGCTTGGAAGAGCTTTGTCAGAGGTTGGTGCAGTATTAATTGTTGGTGGGAATATTGAGGGCGTTACTAGAGTCATGACAACCGCAATAACACTTGAAACATCGAAAGGAGATCTTTCATTTGCCTTGACGTTAGGTTTGATATTAATTTTTATAATATTAATCTTAAATGCAGTTATCTTTGCCGTTAATGAACTGACTTCTAAATATTCAAAATGAGCAGTGTTCTTCCATTAAAACTCATAAATGTTTCCTACAAAGTTGGTGACAAAATCATCTTAGATAATATATCAACAGAAATAAAAAAAGGTTTGCCAAAAGTTATTCTCGGCCCTAATGGTGCCGGAAAAAGTTCTTTAATGAAAATTTGCCATGGACTAATCAACCCGACATCTGGATCAGTTTTTTGGTCACACCCCAAAACAGATAATTTTTCTACAAAACATACTATGGTTTTTCAAAGGCCCGTTATGCTAAGACGCTCCGTCAAAAATAACTTGCTTTTTGTTCTAAGAGATAGTTTAAAAAAAGAAAAAAAAATAAATTTACTAAAAAAAGCCTTAGAACTGGTAGATTTGGAAAGTGTCTCTGATTGTCCTGCTAGAAATTTATCTCAAGGTGAACAACAAAAACTTGCTTTAGCACGAGCATGGTTGCTGAATCCAGAAGTTCTATTTCTTGATGAACCAACGGCAAATTTAGATCCAGAATCAACTGAAAAAGTTGAGTATATTATTGAAACAATTTCAAAAAATGGAACGCAAGTTTTAATGACAACTCATAATATTGCGCAAGCTAAGAGAGTGGGAAAAGAAGTTCTTTTTTTATATAATGGTAAATTAATTGAGCAGCGAAATTGTAATGATTTCTTTTCATCCCCTAGAACTGAAAAAGCAAAACTGTTTATAAATAGCGAAAAGATAATTTAGTTAATTTTTTTACATGTTTTTTGAAACAATGCTTTAAATAATTCATCATCATCAATTGACCTCCAATCTTCAGGTTTAAAATAATCTTTAATAGGAAGACCACTTGAAAAATGACCGGAAAAGGAGACTCTTATCATTCTTCTAAATTCGTCATTTTCACAGTCAAATTCCAATTTAAATTGCCTGGAATTAATTTTTCTATTATCTTTTTTAAAATTTTTAAGGGCCCAAATACTCTTTACTCCTTTATCAACTTTTCTAATACTCCCGGGGTCAACAAAAATTTTTGCCTCTTCATTCTCAGCAATTACATTCCATTCACTAAAAACATGAGAAGGAAATAAAAAAAAGAACACACTCAAATAAAATATTTTATGCAATCTTTAACCTTTCAATTATTACAAAATAATAGTTTATAGTTTACATTGCTATAATTTAGTTTTCTATAAAGTTTGATCTTGGATAAAACAAATACCGAATTTGAAGTGTGTTTGCAAGGAGAAATTCTTTTATCAGATATTTCTGGTTGGAAATATTTCTTAAATCAAAAATATAAGAAATATCTTCTAAACTCAGTTTATTTTGATACGGATAACTTTACTCTTTTAAAGAATCATTTGGGATTAAGACTAAGATATGAGAGTACTAATTGGGTACAAACTTTAAAACTAGAACTTCCAGACCACAGCCGTTTTGAGTGGAACGAACATCTTGATAACAATACATCCAAATTCACCCCGAGGCTAAATCCTTTATTTTTCCCATCAGAGAAAGACCTAATATCCAAAAATTGTCATATTGGTAGCAGTTTAAGAGACCTTTATTGTAGTTTAAAACCTAGGTTTTACGTTAATGTAGAGAGAGTAACATGGAAAATTAATTTTCATGATGGCTTAATCGAGGTATCTATTGACCATGGTTTAATTACAAATAAAGCAAAAAAAACAACTGTTTCGGAAATAGAGCTTGAACTACTGGAAGGACCGCCCTATTTATTATGGTTGTTTGCAAAAAGAATTATTACAGGCTTCCCACAACTAAGATTTGAATTTAGGTCAAAAGTATTTAGAGGTTTTTTATTATTTGATTTTAACTCAGATAATTTTTTTTATGAGAAAAAAGCATACTTAAGTAAAAAAAATAACTTAAAAATTACAACCAAAGAAATAATTTTGAGCAAAACAAAAAGTTTTTCTTTTTTCGCTGAATTAATTTTACAAAATCCTGATAGTCATTTTCTTAAAATATTTAATCAAACTATTTTTGAATTAAATAATTTTTTTAAATGTTTAATCTCATCTAAAAAATATTCAAGAAAAACCCTAAAAAACTTTTACTATTTCAATAACCAATTCACTTATCTTATAAATCTTATTTCAGCAATCAATAAAATAGATGCGAAATCCTATATAACCCACAATCCCAAAAAAACTACAGAGCAGCAGAGATCGATTCTTCTATGGCGAAAAACTCAATTAGTTAAATTAAAAAAGATTTTATCTAATCCTAGAATTACCAAACTAATTGCTGATTTGGGGTTGTTTGCAAATACAATGCCAGACAAATTGGGAAATAAAGAATTAAAATCAACAATTTTACTAAAGAATATTTATAAGAATATTAGCTAGTATTACGGATAAAAAATTATTTATTTGAATTACTATCATCGTCATGATCGAGCTTAAGTTCAGATTTAACAATAATTTCCTTGGAGAAATCTTTTTTTACTGCAACGCCAAGTTTCTCAAAATCTCTAGCTTGTGTTATGAGATTCCCCTGGCCTTTTGTTAGTTTGTGCATCGCCTCATCATAAGATGTTTGGGCCTCAATTATCTTACTACCTACTCTCTCCATGTCTTGCACAAAATTTACTAACTTCCCGTGAATTCTTCCAGCACGACTCGCCAATTCTGCCGAGTTTCGGCTTTGATCCTCAAACCTCCAGAGTTGTTTAACAATTTTAAGGTTGGTTGTTAATGTTGTTGGGGTAACTATTAAAATTTTATTCTCAAGTGCTATTTGAAAAATTTTTTCGTCTGTTTGGATTGCAGCAATAAACGCTGCCTCCATTGGTACAAACATAAATACCATCTCCGGGGAATTTACCCCTGACAAGTCAAAATATGATTTTTCTCCAAGTTCTTTTATTCTCAACTTGAATGCATCTGCATGTTTTTTTAAAAGTTTTTTTTGCTCTTCTTCATCATTCTCGTTTACATAATCTCTGTATGCATTTGTAGAAACCTTTGAATCAATAATAAGATGTTTATTTTGAGGCAAGTATACGACTACATCTGGAATTCTTTTTTCTGTATCAACAACACCTCTGACTTGAGTTTTGTATTCATGACCTTTTCTTAAACCACTTCTATCAAGAATAGTTTCTAGAACGAATTCGCCGTATATACCCTGAATTTTAGTTTGGTGTTTAAATGCCAGACTAATATCTTTCATATTGCTAATTTCGGCTTTTAATTCAGAGTACAATTCGACTCTTTCTTTAGAAGCGGCTTTCTGTATGATTTTAAATGAGTCACTAAATTGGTTAATATCGGTTTTAAAAGGAGAGAGAATTTGCTCCAACCTTTCATTACTGAAATTAATAAATGACTTGGATTTTTGTTCAAAAATTTCATTTGCTAGAGTTTTAAATCTATTTGACATCACTTCCTCTGCAGACTGAAGTCTTTTATTAGTATCAACTTCAATTCCCAATTTTGTTTTTAAATCAATTATTTCACTTCTTTGTGAATTTATAAAAACTTCCAATTCCTTATTTTTTCTTTCCAGGTCTAATTTTTGATTTAATTTTTCTTTGTTTGTGGCAATTTCTTCTGAAAGATTTAAAACTTTTTCCAATAAATTTTGATTTTTTTTGTAGAGAAAAAATAAAGCAAAAACTCCAATAATAACCAAGAATATTGAAAATAAGCTTATAGATGAGAGGTCAAAATTCATAAGGTTTAATTTTCATATATTTTAATTTGAAAAAAAGAAATAATTATGGACTAATGAAATTTTAAAAAAGTAAGATTGTTAACTAGGTTTTTGAACGATTACATACCTTTCCACTTTGATCTAGTATTATAACTATAATAATTTTATATTCTTTCTTGAAACCAAAACTCTAATTGTGTACCGTAATTTAAAAAAAATGGCATAAATTTCAGTCTTCATCTTAGAAAATAATAGATAAAATTTTTTTTTGTTAAAAAGTAATTTTTTCTCAATTAGAATATGTAAGATCTTGTTTATTTGCAGTATTTAAAATTGAAATCATACGATATAGTATTTTAAATAGAATTTCATCGAAATGACTAAATGAAAAGAAGCCCTGTTACTAACAAAAAATTAGGTTTTAATACTAAAGCAGTAAGGTCTGGAACTTTTAGATCAAAAGCTGGCGAACATTCTGAAGCACTATTTTTGACATCCAGCTTTATTTTTGAATCGTCTCAGCAAGCGTCAGATAGGTTTGATGGTGCTGATAATGGTATGGTTTATTCTCGTTTCACAAATCCATCAGTACAAATGTTCGAGGAAAGACTGGCTGCATTAGAAGATGGAGAATCGTGTTTAGCAACAGCATCGGGAATGTCAGCCATACTTTCACTTTGTTTAACTTTTCTGAAATCAGGTGACGAAATATTAACAACATACAGTCTGTTTGGAGCAACAATTCAGTTATTTGAAAACATTTTAAAAAAATTCGGTGTCTCTATTAAATACGTTTCTTTAATTGAACTTGAGGAATGGAAAATTGAAATAACAAATAATACAAAGTTAATATATCTTGAATCACCATCTAACCCGCTTAATCAAGTAGTTGACTTAACCGAACTAGCAAAACTTGCAAAAAAGAAGAGAATAATTTCTGTAGTTGATAATTGTTTATGTTCACCGGCACTTCAAAAACCATTGCATCACGGTGTCGATCTTGTTCTGCACTCGGCAACTAAGTTCATTGATGGACAAGGCAGAGTAATGGCAGGTGCAATTATCGGAAAAAAAAACCTAATAGAAAAGATTAAAAATGTAACAAGAACCAGTGGTCCAGCCCTCGCTCCTTTTAATGCCTGGGTTCTATACAAATCACTTGAAACATTATCAATAAGAATGAATGCTCAATCTAAATCTGCCAAACAAATTGCCGAATGGCTTGAAAAGCATCCAAAAATATCACGTGTATTCTATCCAGAACTAAAAACAAATTGTCAATTCGAAATTGCGATGAGACAACAATCAAAAGGTGGCGCAATTGTGTCTTTTGAACTATTTGACTTGTTTCCTGAAACCAAAAATCTTACTGCTTGGAAAGTTATTGATAAAACTAAGATTTTTTCTAAGTCTGGAAATCTTGGAGATACTAGATCAATTATTACTCACCCAAGTTCCACAACCCACAGCAGAATCAGTAAATACTTTAGAAAAAAATCTGGTATCACCCATCTTCTTGTAAGACTGTCAATTGGTTTAGAAGATGTAAATGATCTAATTAATGACTTAAATGAAGCTTTATCATAGAAAGTTACAGCACAATGGCTGAAATTTTATCTCCTTTTTTTGCTGCATTTTTAATTGCATATTTACTTGAGCCAATCGCTAAAAAGTTTAATGAACTTGGTTTAACTAGAACTTTTTCAAGTTTGATCTCTATTTTAGTTGGTATTACTCTTGTATGTGGCCTAGTGTCTTTGGTTGTTCCAATTCTAGAAAATGAATTTAGCAACTTAAAAGAAAGACTACCTTCAATGATAAGCAATGGATTCCTATATTTGGAACCACTTGCCACTCAGTACCTTAACGTTAAACTCGATTCAGTGGAAAATGTAAAAATTCAACTGATTGAATGGTTGCGTAATTACTCAGACGTTGCGTCAAAAGGCTTTTTAAAATTAATGATTAGTGGAACAAACTTATTTTTTAGCTTGATTGGCTGGTTGGTGCTGCTTCCAGTAGTTACTTTTTACTTACTGAGAGATTGGAATAAAGTTTTTAAAAGTTTATTAACTTTTATCCCAAAAAAAATTAGATCAATTACAGAAGAAACTCTAACAGACGCGAATTCAACATTAAAAAATTATCTACAAGGACAGGTTCTGGTCATGACAATAATGTCATTCTTTTATACAATCTCTTTATTGATTGCTGGATTTGAAAGCTGGTTTTCCCTTGGCTTATTATCTGGAATACTTGTTTTCCTTCCTTACGTTGGATTTGCATTTTCAGTTTTATTAGCTCTACTATCAGGGCTTCTTGAACTAGGACCAATGTTTTCCTTGATATCAATTTCTATTATATATGGGCTGGGACAGATCCTCGAAGGATTTGTTCTAACGCCATATTTGATTGGAGATAAAATAGGTCTTCATCCTTTGGCAGTTATTTTTGCACTGATGTTTTTTGGAACCTTGTTTGGATTCCTTGGAATTCTTGTAGCACTACCGATAGCTTCTATATTAGTTGTTGCACTAAAGAAAATTATTCTGAATAGCAATTAAATATGGGTTATTTGCATACAAACTTTAAAATTTCACTTCTTAATGAATCACTTGTTAGCTTCTTCCAAGGAGTTGGTGTATCTTGAACGGAAACAATTTTACCCACCCCTAATTCCCCAGCAATTTTATCAGAGGTTAAGTTTCTAACTTTCTTAAGCTTACAATCGAACTCAGAACGAATTCTAAGGCTAGTAGTTCCATCTTCCAAAGGGGTTTTAAATTCATGTAGTTCTTTTGCCATTCTTCTACCTTCAAGATGAGGAACGATCATGCTAGTTTCAACAAAGTATGTTACGAGACTGTTATCACCAATTTTTTTCCACTCAGCAAACAATTGTGATGTGAAAAAAAACAAGAAAAAGAGAGTTATTACTTTCATTAAGAATCTCCGTTTTGTTTACTATTACTTTGAATAGATACTGCAAATGGAACTCATAACTCTATCCCCTAATGATTTTGGAAATGGCTGTTCCCACTTGCCAGAATAACTACTAACGAATATGACTTTTCCCTTTGCCATTTGTTCCGAGTATGAACTCAAATAAATTATTCTTCTTGTTTCTTTTAAACAGTTAATTTCAACTAATAATCTTCGAGATTTAACTCCATTTTTGTCAGGTTTTAAAAAATCCTGTAATTGCCAGGCTGTTATTAAGTTATTGGATTGTCTTATAGTTTTTGAATCTAAATAAACAGAACCTAAGTAACCGTCACTAATTAAAGTCCAGTCTGCTATAGCTGAATTAATAAAATTCAAGAAAAAATACAAAACTACTGAAAAGAATTGTCTGGTCGACACACTGTTCGCCAAATATATTGATTTGTGTTTGGGTTTTTAACTCTCCTTTGTTGACAATTTGATGGTTTAATTTTTGGAGGTGGGGGTACTAACCTTTTAAGTATTCGGGCTTTTGGTGCAACCACATTGCAAATTCTAGGTGGACAAATAGGCATCATTTTAGGCGCCTTAGAACAAACCGGTTGAACTCTTCCAGAAACACACTGACAAGAACATTGAGAAAATACTGGCTTAATCCCATAAAAAAAGAAAGAAATCAAAATTAGTTTAATAGAAATAAAAAAAAAATTTACTTGAAAAGAACACTTTTTATTTTTTTTCATTTTCATGTCCTGCGCTTGCCGAGTCTTGACCAGCATTGGGGTCATTCTCGTTTTCAGGTTTTTCTGGTGAATCTTTACTTTCTTCAGCTGCAATTTCACTGGCTGGAGGTGGGGGTGGAGGTGGTAATGCAGCACTTTTAAGTGGTGCCTTTAGTGCTAAAGCTACCTGAAAAACTACGGAAGCAGTTGTGTTCGGTACTGTTAAATTCCATTTGCCAGGAGTTTGATCCCCTTTTAGGGTTAATCCAGCACCCATCTGCTCTGCATGAAAACTAAAAGACATAACTCTTCTACGCTCATTCTTACAGTCATATTCAACCAAGACTCTTCTTGATTTTTCATCAAGTGGACCCTTTTCTTTGAGATCTTGTAATTCCCAGACTCGCAGTAAGTTACCTTCTTTTTTTATTGAATCCCTATCAATATAAAAAACGGTTCCATCTGCACCTTCTGTTGCTTTCATCCACATAAGTTTTCCAAGTTAAATTTATTTAATGGTTAGTCAATGATACAAAAATTAACAAAGTTATAAAACAAAAGTTATCATTAACGAATGATAATGGCATGGTTATCCTCAAAAAAAGATAAAAACTTACAATCTTTTCAAGTTCAAGCTAAAAAAGATTTCGACCTGGCATGTAATTTTGATGAAGACACAAGAGAAAGAAAATCAATTCGAATAAAAATTGCTCTTAGATGTAGAGCTGTAATAGACAAAACTTTTGTCGAAGGTGCTGAGAAATTTGCAAAATATAAAACCGACAAGCTGAAAGCTATTTGGGATCAAAATAAGTTACCTCCTGAGCCTGAGGCTTCTTCATTTCAAACTATCAACTCAATGAATGGTGAGATTATTGGGTACATACCAAAAGAATACGCCAATCAAATTTTTAAAATTGCTGGTGACTATCAAAATGAGGAGATTACAATTCAATCGGCTATTAGACAAACACAATTTATTGCTGATGAAATCTCATCAAGATTATCCCTAGAAGAATCCTTCAAGACCCTCAACTTTCTGAGAGAAGAATTTAAATCATCCAGTTCAGAAAAAGATTAAAATATTATCTTGATTGCACATTTTGAAAGATAATAAATTGTACCGAATAATTATTTTACAATTCATAGTTATATTAATTTTAATTTGGCTTGTGACTATTTATGGAAAAGACGAGTTTCAAAAAGATATCAATGAAGAAATAATTGAGATTGATCAATCAAAAGTCATAGGGAATAAAATATGGCTTTCAAAGATATCCCAAGACTCAATTGGTATGTTTGCAGAGCAACCATATAAAAGTACATTTCAAAAAAAAGAAGATTATCACGGCATTGTTGTAAATTTTGAAGATCTAATTGAGGCAAATAAACATTACAATTTAAACAAAAGTAGGCTTACCGAATTTGAAATAATTTTAAGTCAAAAAAAACAAGATCTTGGAAGAATGTATGGGCTTTACAACTCTGGTAGAAGAGTATCGAAAAGACAACTTGAATTATCAGAATTAGAATACGAAGAAGCAAAAAGAAGACTTAGTGAAACTCAGTCTGAAATTGAAGCAATAAGTCAAAGTGTCAAATTAAACTGGTCTAACAAATTATCCAATGGATTGGGCAAAAAAAGTGGTCTTTTATACGAAGTAGTCAATGGAAAATCTGATATTGTTCGAGTTTCGATTCCTTCAAGCTCTAATATAAATAAATACTCTTGGTTTGTTTACCCGTCAGGTTTAGACCAAAGTGTTAAATTTAAAGCTACTTTACTTGGTCCTTCTGGTGTTGGGCTTAGAGGTGAAACTGGAGAAACTTGGCTTTTAAAATCAAATACATTGAATCTTGCAACATCTTCCTCTGTTGTTGTTGAGGCCATTAGCAAAGATAAAATTCCCGGAGTTCTGATTCCTGAAAATGCATTTGTAAGATTTGCAGGTGAATCTTGGGTATATGTTAAAAATGATAAAAACTATTTTGAAAGGATTTTAATAAAAACAAATTACTCAAACAAAAATGGCATTTTTTCTACAAAAATAAAACCTTATCAACTCGTAGTAACAATAGGTGCTCAAACATTACTCTCCGAAGAGTTGAGACATCAAATCAAAAATGAAAATGAGGATTAAAATTGTTAAAACGAGTTGTAACCTTTTGTGTTAAAAATGCATCTACAATTTTTGTAATCGGTTTGACTATCTTTTTTTATGGAATTTATTCAATACAAACTGCAAAGTTAGATATTTTTCCGGAATTTGCCCCTCCTCAAATTGTCATTCAAACCGAAGCCCCTGGCTTTTCTTCTGAACTGACTGAGTTATTAGTAAGTAAACCTATAGAAAAAAGTTTAGTTGGTCTTTTGGGCATAAAATCAATAAGATCTCAGTCAACTCCAGGGCTGTCTGTAGTTACTATAATTTTTGATGATAAAAACAGTATTTTCTTAAACCGTCAACTTGTTAATGAACGTTTATCTTTAATTTCTAATGATCTTCCTAAAAATGTTTACACTCCTGAGATAACTCCCATTACATCTTCAGCAAGTTCCATATTAGGATTTGGAATTACTTCTGAAACACGGTCTTTAATGGATCTTAGAGAGGTTGCAGAACTTTCAATTAGACCAAGCATAATGGGAACTGTTGGTGTTGCTGATATTCACATCTTTGGTGGTGATGTGAGAAACAGACAAATAGAAATAATTCCTAAACTTCTCCACAATTCCAAAATAAGCATCGAAGATGTAATTGATTCCGTAAAAAAAAACTCAGTAATTACTGCAATTGGATTTTTGGAAAACAACAACCAGCGAATTGAAGCTTCAGTTAAAACCAAAAATCAATCTATTAGTGATTTAGAAGCTATTGCAGTAAAATCTTTTGACTCTAGGCCAATTCTATTGGGTGATATTTCAACAATAAGTGACCAACCTGCCCCTGCAATAAGTGTGGCATCAATCAATGGTGTGCAAGGAGTATTTATAATGGCTCAAGGTCAATTAGGTGCAGATACTTATAAAACTACATTAGCATTGGAAACAAAGTTAAATGAATTAGTGCCAATGTTTGAAAGAGAAGGAGTCACTTTACACAGAAATCTTTTTAGGCCAGCTAACTTTATTGAGGAAGCTGTTACGAATGTGCAAAGAGATATTCTTATAGGAGCTAGTTTGGTAATTGCAGTTCTTTTTGGATTTCTTTATAACGCTAAAACTGCACTAATTTCTGCAATTGCTATTCCTCTTTCATTACTTACCTCTATTATTATTTTAGTTTTCCAAGGTGTTGCTCTAAACATCATGGTTTTAGGAGGACTAGTAATTGCGCTTGGTGAGGTCGTAGACGATGCAATAATCGATGCTGAAAACGTTTTCAGAAGACTTCGAGAAAATAAAACTTTATCCAATCCTCTTTCTTCAGCTTCAGTAATCATAAAGGCATCACTTGAAGTCAGACATTCAATCATTATTGCAACATTAATTGTCGTATTAGTATTTACCCCTTTATTGTTTCTGCCCGATGTTACTGGGAGATTGTTTAAACCACTAGGCCTAGCATATATTTATGCACTTGGATCAAGTTTACTTATTGCAATAACAATAACTCCAGCACTGTGCTATTTACTTTTGAAAAACACTAGTAGTCTCAAAATAAAAGACTCTCCAACAATAACTTGGTTAAAAAATAATTATAAACATATATTAATTAAAATTGAAAAAGCTCCTAAAGAATTAATTGGCATAGTTATTTTTCTTATTATTTCATCCTTAGCCGCTATCAATCTATTTAGATTTGAATTCATTCCAGAACTAAGAGAGGGGCATTATATTGTTCATATGACAGCAATACCTGGTACATCCTCAAAAGAAATGTTGAGGGTTGGCAACATTGTAACTAAAAGAATAAGAGAAATTGATGGTGTTAAATCTACAACTCAATGGGTTGGCAGGGCGGAAAATGGCGCAGACACTTTTGGAACTCACTATAGTGAAATACAAGTTGAGGTTGGTCCGTTAACTGCGTCGAAACAAGAAATAATTGTCAATGAAATTAAAGCCTCCTTAAGCAAAATTCCGGATCAAGGAAATTCAATACCATTTCCAGGATTTGTTTTTGGTATCAATACTTTTCTTGCTGAGAGAATTGAAGAAACAGTGTCAGGTTATGTTTCAGATTTTGTAATTGAAGTAGTTGGTCTTAATTTAACAACAATTGATAAAGATGCTAAAAATATTGCGCATCTACTTTCATCTACTAAAGGATTTAGTAATGTTCAGATTGTTTCACCACTTAGTGCCCCCCAACTAAAAATATCACTGAAAGACCAAAAAATATCAGAACGAGGGCTTAACTCTGAGGAAATTAATAGAATTTTTGGATTAATTTTTCATGGTATTGAGGTGGCCGAAATAATCGATGGTGAAAGAAAAATTCCAATAAGAATTTCAATAAACGATAATTTTCAAAACAAAATCGATTTGATCAAAAATCTAAGATTTATTTCTAAAGATGGTATTAGTTTCAAAATATCTGAAGTTGCAAAACTTGAACTTGAAACTGGTAGATCAAAAATTTTAAGGAATTCTGGAAAAAGAGTTCAGGCTATCACTGCAGATATTGAAAATATTGATTTTAGTAATTTAGAGCAAAAAATTAGAAAATTAATTGATAACAATATTAAATTATCTCAAAATAATTATTTAACTCTATCTGGAACTTCTATAGAAACAAGTTCAAATTTCAAAAGGTTATTGGTGGCTAGCCTAATATCATTCATAGGTGTGATTTTACTTCTAAAGTTTGCAATGAGAACTAATCGGAATCTAATAATCGTACTTTTAAATCTTCCATTCTGTCTTATTGGAGGAGTTTTAGCAGTATTTATCAATGGCGGTTGGCTTTCGATTGGTGCAATGGTTGGATTCATAACACTTTTCGGAATAACTATAAGGAATTCAATAATGTTAGTATCACACTATCACTATTTAGTTGAAACTGAAAAAATGGTTTGGAATTTTTCTACAGCTTTAAAAGGCGCCTCTGATAGACTTCCTTCAATTCTCATGACCGCAATAGTGACAGGACTTGGATTACTTCCTCTGGTATTAGGAAGTGGTGAACCTGGAAGAGAGATTGAAGGACCAATGGCAAGTATAATTGTTAGTGGGCTCATAACATCAACAATTTTAAATTTGCTGATCTTTCCCAGTCTTTTTCTTAGGTATGGAGATTTTTCAAACAATAGATCACATTCTTTTATAAACTAATTTGTAATTTAACTGTGCTTTCAAAGCTTGACGAAAAAAAAATAGTAATTCATACTTAAGTATTAATACTAATAATTTATTTAGTAGAGTGTTAATATCTAAACTATACTCGTCTAGGTACGATTTTATATATATGGCAATAACACTAATTTTATTATTTACTTATGCAACTTATTCTTATAACTAGATCCGACAAATCTCACATTTCACTTAAACTTCATGGGTGGAGATTATGGTTGGCAATTAGTTTATTAGCATCTATCTTATTATTGGTTATGCGATTTGGTATGACATTAAATGCCGAAAGTGGAAGTTTGACTGAGTCGGTCGTTGAATGGTGGAAACTCAGCAGAGAAGACTCGCTTGCTAAAGAGTTAGGAAGCTTAAAAGCAAAAGTCGATTTGCTTGAGTCAACTTTGTCAGTAATTGAAGGTGACGCCTCTGGGCGCCCTGCAGGTGATTATCCTGAGGAACGTCCTCCAAGAATGGAAGAACTAGAAATTAGAGTCCAGAAAATATCACTTGCAATGAAAGATATGATGGATGATAGACAAAAAGTTTTCGAACGCATTTCAACTGGTCCTGCAGCCCACCCCATTAACAATTTTGCTCGGATTTCGTCTGGATTTGGGATGAGAAGAGATCCATTCAGTAGAAGGAAAGCTTTTCACAGAGGTGTTGATTTTATCGCCAAATCTGGTACTCCAGTTTATGCAATTGGAGATGGTGTCGTTGAGGTTATTGGTAGGGTTGGCGGATACGGAAATTTAGTTGAAATTCGCCATAGTCCGCAACTTAAGAGTGCATACGCCCATTTGCAGGGAATTGAAGTTGTTGCGGGAATGCCTGTCAGAGCTGGGCAGAGAATAGCCAGAGTCGGCTCAACTGGAAGATCAACTGGTTCGCACCTTCATTTTGAATTAATACTTAATAAACGGCCTATAAATCCACGTCCTTTTTTAGCAAGAGTAAGAAAGTCAGAAAAAGTCTCAAAAATAAAAATTTCTGAAAGCCAGTAGCATTAACATTAACTGAATTCAAGATGCTTCAACCGAAAAAAAATCCTCTGATTGATGAACCTTTGATAGCAGCTTCAGCTGGCACTTTCAGGAGAGTTAAAACAACTTGGTGGATTCTACTCGGGATTATCAGTATAATTTTGATAACCTGGATTTGGCTAATAAAGTCTTTTGGCGAAGAAGTTTACACTGAAGCATGGTGGAGAGTAAGTATTTCTAGAATTGCCGATTGGCAGTTTCAAAAAAATGTAGGGTTAGAACAATCAAGTCAGTTAAGTGAAAATGTTAAGAATTTGGCTTCTCAGAAAGCTGAAATGCAAGAAAGAATTCAAACTCTTGAGAAACTAGTTCAAGCCACACAATCGAATGGATACCTAAGACAATTTTCTGCTGTAAGACCAGCTGGTGAGAATGGTGTGAATTATGAATTATTAGTTGGAAATCCAAACCCTGGTGTTGTCAAGGATAAGAAAGCAGTTATAAGAGTTATCATACGAGGTGTTGACAATTTAGACCCGCTGAGTCCTGAAAAAGCCATAACAGAGTCTATTAAACGTTTTAGGGTCGCTCAACACAAAATCAAAGTTCCAGAAGTTGCCGAAGCAATCAAAGGTAGACTTGAATCAGCAGTTTCTAATTTCATAATAGCAACAATTCTTCCTTTTGATGATGTCTCGAAATCTGAAGTTATAATTGTTCCAATTTCAACTCAGTAAAAAAAGGGTTTAAAAATGTTTTTCGGACAAAACAGACAAAAAGCAATATCCACCGAAACTTTAGCAACTTTAATGGATACATCCGTAAAAATTGAAGGTAATTTTTTCTTTGACAAAAGTGCAAGATTAGATGGAGTTATTGTCGGTAATATCAAAGGACCAAATACAAAAACTGGAGTATTGATTGTTGGACCTAAAGCCAGGATTGATGGAGATATCTCTTGTCATAGTGTAGTTATTCTTGGTGCTGTATTCGGGGACATAGAAGCTGACCACCTTGAAGTAAGAGCAGGAGCTAAAATTAATGGTGATGTTAGATATTCTGTGATTGAGGTTCACCAAGGCTCAAACATCAACGGTAGGATGGTATTAAAAAACAAAGATTCTGATAAAAATACACCTGATGAGTCTTTGTCCAACACTGTAAACAAGTCTCACAGATCAAAAACAATTAACAAAAATTCTGAATTATCTGTTTCTAATAAAGATCAATTGATAACAAAAGGTGAAAGCAAAAAAAACATTCCACATCAACCATTAAGTTAATCTGGGCTAGGGTAAGTTTCATCGCTTAATTAGATCATAAGCTGCCAAACTAAAACCAACTAACAAAAAGACATTTAGTGCAAATATCTTTAATTGAAAAACATAAACACCAAGAAATAAAGCCAACAGTAATAAAGATATATACCTAAAAAAATTTTTTTTAAAAGAAAATTTCATTGATTTGAACCAAAAGAATTAACCAACCACCTTGCAGTCCTCAATAACCTTGCATCATCATTTGGAGCACCTATTAGCTGAACGCCAAGTGGCATTGAATTATCTAATTTAAGCAAGGGCAAACAAACTACAGGAAAACCACATAAAGACCATAAAGCAGACAAATAAGTATCGTTAAGCCCATTCGTTCCCAATACAGGAGCCCCACTGTGGGTTGCAGGTGCTAAGATTGCATCAAAATGTTCAAAAAAATCAAGGAATGCGTCCTTAACTTTTTCAGAGTTCTCTATTGCCTTTAAATAATCACAACCTGAGATTTTTTTTCCACTAATAATTTTATCTTTAATTCCAGAGCTTAACAAATTTCTGTTTTTCTCAAATTCTTTTGAAAGGGAGTGAGATAGCTCAACTTCATAAATAATTTTGTGTAGTTTTTCTGATTCAGAAATATTATTTGGTAAATCAACCTCACTTAAATTTTTCTTCAAGTATTTAGTTAAAGATCTAAAAACTTTTTTAGTAGATTTTTCAAATTTGTTAAATGATTGATTGTTAACAAAGACGAACTTTGGGTTAAATGGAGGAGTTTGCATAAGGATTTCAAGATAGTTTCTCGATGAATGCCCCATTGTTTTTTCATCAATTCCATCATAACCAGCAATTATTTCTAGAACAAATCCTAGATCTTCAACAGTCCTTGCAAAATACCCAATGGCTTCTGTTGTTGAACTTTTTTTTATAAGTCCGGTGCAAGGTACTAAATTTCTCGAGGGTTTAAATCCATATACTCCACAGTAAGAAGCACTTCTAATGATTGTTGCATTTGATTGACTGCCAACACTTAAAGGGACTAAGCCAGTAGCAACTGCTACAGCAGCTCCACTCATCGAGCCGCCAGGGCATTTTTTTATATCATATGGATTTAATGTCTTAGAACTTCTTTGAACAGCGAATTCTGATATGTGTGTTTTTCCTAAAATAATCGCATCTTCTTTTCTAAGCCTTTCTACAACAGTACTATCATTTGACAATTGTTGGCCTTTATATATTTTTGAACCCAACTCAGTATAAAAATCATAAGTTGAAATGTTATCACTAATACCTATTGGTACTCCAAATAATTTTCCAGTTAGTTTTCCATTTCTTCTCGATGTATCCAAAACCTTTGCTTGATTTAAAACGTATTCCTCTCTAAATTCAGAAAAACTATTAATTTTTTTATCAACCTCAGCAAACGTCAACATGAATTTTTTGTAAAAATCCTCTAAAGAGACTTTTCCTTGTCTTAGGTCGGTGGCCAAACTGGTGGCAGTAAATTCAGGATTAATCAACTAAACCTAATTAAAAAAATCTGGGTTGATAACATTTGGATCATCTGGGTCTATTTCTAGTGTGCTCATGTCTGATGAATAGAAAAAATCTGGAAGCCATGTAACAATTCTTGGCTCTATATAAACCACAATTAGAGAAAAGATTACCATACCTAAAAAAGGAAAACATCCTTTAAAAATTGTCCAAAGTTGTAGTTCTTTAGGAGAAACACCTTTAAGATAATAAGCGGACATTGCCATCGGTGGTGTCAAAAAAGAAGTCTGCAGATTTATTGCAATCAATATACCAAACAACAGTGGATCTACTTGAAAAAAACTCAATAAAGGTAAGAATATGGGAACAAATATAATAATTATTTCCGACCACTCTAGTGGCCAACCAAGAATAAAAATTATCAATTGAGTCAAAAGTAAAAATTGGATGGTAGACAGGTTCAAGCCAAGCATTAAATCTTTTATTACGTTTTCTCCCCCCAAATAAGAGAAAACTGAAGCAAATGTCCACGATCCAACAAACAAAAAACATACCATAGCTGTAGTTTTGGCAGTAAGGTATACAGCTTCTCTGAGAATTGTCCAAGAGAAAGCACCATAAAGTACTGAAAGAGCCCAACCACCAAAAGCACCCATTGCAGCAGCTTCACTTGGTGTAGCCAATCCAAACAAAATAGAGCCAAGTACTGAAAAAATTAGTAAGGCTAAAGGTAAAAAAGATTTGAAAAGCAAAAAAATAGTTTCAAAAAATGAATATTTTTTTTCTGTACTTAACTTAGGAGCAAGGGCAGGATTTAAAAGAACTCTAATAATTACATACCCTAAATAGAGAGTGGCTAAAAGTAGTCCTGGACCAATTGCTGCAGCATAGAGCTTAACAACCGAAATACCAGCAGTTGCAGCATAGACTATTAACATTATGGAAGGAGGTATTAGAATTCCTAGCGTACCACCGGCAGTTATGACTCCTGAGGCTAATTTTTGGTCATATCCCGCTTTAAGCATTGCAGGCAATGCCAAAAGCCCCATAAGTGTCACTACGGCACCAACTATTCCAGTTGCTGTGGCAAATAGAGTACATGTAATTAGTGCTGCTACAGCCATAGATCCAGGCAGGTGCCTAAGACCAACCTGAAGGCTGTAAAATAATTGATCTAAGATATTAGCTCTCTCGATAATGTAGCCCATGAAAAGAAACAGCGGCACCGAAATTAGCACATCATTACTCATCACACTAAAAGTGTTTTGAACAAATAAATAAAAAATTTTATTTTCTAAAAGCAATTGCGCAGGATCATAATATGCATAAAATCCGAAACCTATTCCAACTGCCATTAAAGTAAATGCAATAGGAAAGCCAAGAAAAATGAAGACTATAAAAATTCCCAACATACAGATTGCTAGAATAGGGTCAGTCACTATTTTTTAACCTTGAATCATTGCTTAAATGCAAAGGCAAAGCTTCTACATCCGTTCCTCTTTCAAGCCATTCTCCGGTTGTGATACAATAAAAACATCTCATAACCTCAACAATACCTTGAACAAATAAAAAAAATCCAGAAAATAATATAACTAATTTCAATGGCCAAACCGGCACTCCAATAGGACTGTTGACTGAAACTTCGTTCAAATTATAAGCAGCAATTCCATATTCATATCCTGAAAAGATCATGGCTGTGATTCCAGGGAAAAAAAACAAAAAATATAAAATAATATCAAGTTTAGCTTGTGTAGTTGGCTTCCACCTTCTATAAACAAAGTCTCCTCTGACGTGTCCCCCTCGAGCAAGAGTATAAGCACCTGCCATCATAAATATTGTTCCATACAGCATGTAACTCATGTCAAATGCCCAGCTAGTGGGGTTACCAAAACCATATCTCATAAAAACCTCAAAACAAGTTCCTAAAATCAAAATTACAATACACCAGGCAAAGCTCCTTCCTACAACAACCGAAAAGGTTTCAATGAAGAAAATTAATTCTTTGATTCTATTCATAATGTAATTTTGGATTTAAATTTATTTCGGTAGTTTTATTTTAAAAGTGTGCTCATAACCCATTTTAAAATCCGCTTCATTGAAAAATGAATAATAAGCTACTCTCTTAGCCCAAGCTTTAGCAGAATCATTAACTTCCTTGAAAAAGGGATCTTCCTTTTCTAACCTTGCTGTAACTTTGTCCCACGCCTGCAGTTGAGCTTTAAAGACTTCTTGTGATGTCCTGGATACTCTAACCTTATCTTTTTTTATTAATGATAGAAGATCTTTAGAGTAATAATCTTGAGCAGTCCAAGTGTTTGATGAGGAAGCCGCTTCAGCAGCATATTTAAGAATCGCTTTTAGGTCTTCCGGTAATTTATCGTACTTAGATTTATTAAAAATAATTTCGAAAAATTCCATTGCTTGATGAAAAGATCCTAAGGAGTAGAACTTGCAAACATCCTGAGCACCCATTCTCCTGTCAGAAGTTGGATTATTATACTCAAAAGCATCCAGGACCCCTCTTTCCATTGCAGGAATAATTTCTCCGCCGGGCAATTGTGTAACTTTAACTCCTAATTCTTGCAGAAGATCTGCCGCCAAACCTACAGTTCTGTATTTTATTCCTTTAAAATCCTCTGCATTTTTTGGTGGTTCTTTTTTGAACCAGCCAAGTGGTTGAGTTGGCATTGGAAAACAAAAGAAACCTTTTATATTGAGATTTAATTTTTTGAGTAATTTTTCATAGAGTTCGTAACCACCTCCCCTCATCATCCATCCAAGCATTTGATGAGAATTAGCTCCATTGATTGGACCTGAACCAAAAAGTGAAGCAATTTTTGATTTTCCATACCAGTATACTGGGACTTGATGACCAGCATCCAAAACACCTTTACTTACTGCATCAGTTACTTCAAAAGGCTTTACAACAGCTCCAGCGTTTAAATAATCGATTCTTAATCTTCCTTGAGCCATTACATTGACTCTTTCAACGTATTCCATAGCAAACTCGTTCCAGATATCTTTGCTTCCCCAAGCACCCTGCATCTTAAAAACTACAGGATTTTGTGTAAATGCAACCATTGGAAACCCGGCAATTGGGGCAATTGCCGCGGTTTTTCCAGCACCAGTAAGAAATTTTCTTCTATTATTTTTTTTTACTCCGGAATCAGATGTAAAAACCTTTTTAGATATGTTTTTTAATTTTTGATATTTCTTGATATTCATAGCATATTTTATTTCTTATTTTAGTTGTGTTTATTTTATTTAAATTAAAAAAATATATATCTAATTCTAAGAGAAAATTGTGCAATAGTAATTAAATTAATGTTAATTAGTATTAAAAAAAATAGAATATAAAATGGGTACAAGTAATAAAGTTAGGATAGTTCCAATTATTAAGCCTCCCATTATAGCAACAGCCATCGGACCCCAAAATATACTATTAGTTAGTGGAATCATCGCTAAAACTGCGGTTCCCGCAGTCAACATGATTGGACGGAATCTACCAATTGTTGCGTTAAGAATAGAATCATCAGTATTCAAACCTTTCGTACGCTCTCTTTCAATCTGATCAACTAAAATAAGAGAGTTACGTATTATCATTCCAATCAATGCAACAACTCCAAGGCCAGCAACAAATCCGAGTGGCCTATCAAATAAAATCAAGGCAGTGATTGCACCAGAGACTCCTAAAGGAGCAGTGACTGCAACAAGTAAACTTCTTGAAATTCCACTTAATTGAATAACTAATAAAGTAAAAATTAAGAAAAACATGATGGGCAGACCTGCAAAAATTGATGTTTGTCCCTTATTACTCTCCTCCACGGTTCCTCCTATCTGTAAGTCAACACCAACTGGAAAATTAGACTTAACTCTATTAATTTCTTCTAATAACTCCTTGGTTATAGCCGAACTCTGTTGCTTGCCAACTGTATCCCCTTGAATTGACATTGCATATTTATTATCATATCGCCAAATTATAGGAGGCTCCCAAGCAACCGAAAACTTTACTATTTTTTCTATTGGAACTGTTTCTCCAGAAATTGAAGTTACGATAATTCCCCTTAAGTCTGAAATTTGATCTCTCTCATCTTTTCTTAATCTTAGTTCGATTGGTAGCAGCAATTTTTCATCTCTAAACTCACCAACTTTTGTTCCAAAAGATCTAACCTTTAATGCATTAGAAATAGCAAGAGGAGTAACTCCAAGCTCTCTCGCTCGTACTTTGTCTACTTGTACTTTAACAACCGGACTATTTTTGCCCCAATTATTGTGTACGCCAACCAAATTATGGTTTTTAGTAAGAATTCTTTGTATTTTATCTGCAACAGCATAAATATCTTTTTCATTATCAGATAATAGTCTAAAAGATACTGGATAAGGGACAGGAGGTCCATTTGGTAAGACCTTTAACCTAACTCTAGCTTCCGGAAGAAGTTTATTGATAACTACTCGAATTTCAGATAGTATTTTTTCTCTGTATTGTCTACTAGTTGGTGTTATTACCAACTGAGCAACATTGGAATTTGGGAAGATAATATCTAATGGAAGGAAAAACCTAGGTGCACCTGAGCCTAACCAACTTACAATACTCTCAACGTTTGCAATTTTTTTTACTTCTCTTTCAATTTTAGCAACCGCTTTTTCTGTCTCTCTAGAAGAAGTCCTCTCTGGCAAATAAATATCAACTAGAATTTCAGGCCTATTTGATTCAGGAAAAAATTGTTTTTCCACTTTTTTTAAACCAAAAAACCCAAAGACACAAATAATAAAAATTAAAAATAAAGAGAAAAATTTATAGGATAAAAATAATTTAAGTGATTTTCTAAAAATTTGTATCTTTTCAGAATAATCGTCTTTACTGTTTTTTTTAACTTCTTTACTTTGTTTTTTACTTACGTAATTCAATAACCAGTAGCCAAAGACGGGAATAAAAAAAACAGCTACGAACCAAGAAACCAATAAAGCTGTAGCTGTAACAGCATAGATAGCAAACGTGTACTCTCCTACCTCGGATCTTGCAAGTCCAATTGGTAAAAAACCAATAGCAGTGATCAAAGTACCAGTCAACATGGGTTTAGCAGTCAATTCATAACTCGCAGAAACAGCCTCAAAAGGGCCAAACCCCTGCTCTATTTTTCTAAACATCATTTCCACGACTATGATTGCGTCATCAACTAGTAAACCAAGGGAAATTATTAATGCTCCTAAAGAAACTTTGTGAAGACCAATTCCAAACATTTTCATTATTAAAAAAGTAATCGCCATGACTAAAGGTATACTAATTGCTACTATCAAACCCGGCTTGAAATCAAAACTAATTGGACTTCTTTTTATACCCAAACTTAACAAACTTACAACCAAGACAATTAAAACTGCTTCAAAGAAGACTATTAAAAACTCATTAACTGTTTCAGAAACAGCATTTGGTTGATCCTGTATCTTTTCTAAATTAATTCCAATAGGCAAGTAAGTCTTTATCTTTCTAACTTCTTTATCAACGTTTTTACCCAAATTTATTATGTCCCCACCTTTTTTCATTGATATACCAATGGCTATGACATCATTTCCATCCAGTTTGACTTTTTGATTAAATGGATCAGGAATACTTCTAAAAACTTTAGCTACTTCACCAAGCTTTATAACTTCGTTTTTTGTATTGATCCTAGTATTTTTTATTTCATCAACCGACCTGTATTGCGAATCAACTCTTAATGAAGTTATATATTTTGAATCCTCAATATTGCCGGAAAACAAAACTGAGTTATTTTCTTTAAGTTGCTGGGATAGTATCTCTGTAGTAATATTGTATTTATTAAGTGCCCTTCGAGAAACTTCAATATAAATTTTCTCTCTTTGTTGCCCAAAAATTTCAACCTTTCCAACATCTTTAAGTGAGAGAAAATCTTCCCTTATTTTTCTTACAAATCTATCTAGTAATTTAGGTGAGTACGATTCCCCTGACAATGCATAAATAATTCCAAACGTATCACCGAAATCGTCATTGAATGATATTTGCATCACTCCATACGGGAGATATTTATGAATATCTTTAATTTTATTTCTAACATTTGTCCATATCATTTCGGTCTCTTCAGCCGGAATATCTCCTCGTATTTGAAAAATAATTGTCGCTTTACCTTCTCGAGAAAAACTTATGATTTTTGATCTAGCACTTATAGTTTTTAATTTAGTTTCAAGTGGTTCTGTGACCTGTTTAGCCACCTCTAAAGCTGTTGCTCCTGGCCACTCTGCAGAAATTACCATAGCTCTAAAAGTGAACGGAGGATCTTCATCTTGACCAAGATAAAAAAAAGATGTGAAGCCAGATATTATAAATATAATTAATAAATATCTAACTAAATAATCGTGTTTCACAGCCCAAGTGGAGAGATTGAATTTATTGATTAATATGAGAACCTCACATCCTGACCATCAGTTAAAAGGTGTCCACCCGAAAGAACATAAATATCATCGACTTTAATACCATCAACAATAAAAGCAAAACTTTCATCAACATGGCTAGTTTTTACAACTTTTTTTGTAACAACTCCTTCACCAGCAGTCTTTGATGAATCATAATTTTTGATAGATAGTAAAAAAACTGAACTGCCATTTATTAATGCTGATAAAGGTATTTTTACCCCACTTATAGATTCAAGTAATTTGTTTTCTTTTGTCAAATTTTTTTTCAAATTTAATTTTTTTAAAGGTATCAATCTAACAACTTTCTCACCAGTACTTACAAAATCTCCCTTTTGGAAAGATAAATTTTTGACTTTACCAGTTACATAAGCCCGGATTGATATAACTCCAAGTTTGTCAGACAAACTTTCAAATTCTGCCTCATATAACGCAAGCTCTGCTTTTCTTTTTTCCCATTCAGCATCCGAAATAAAATTTTTAGTTCTTAATTCGTCAAATCTTTTAAAATCTGCTCGCTTGGCACTGAGATTTGCTTTTGATGCTTCAAATTGATATCTTGCTGCACTATCAGACAATCTCATATCTCTTGGATCAAGTCTAACAATTGTTTGCCCCGCCTTAATCAAATCTTCATTTCGAACTAATATCTCAACAATCCATCCTGAGTTATCGGCGTAAACCCATTCTGCATTTTCTTTTGCGTTTTGTGATTTTTTTGATAATTTGAAATTATTCTGAATATTTGCTTTTTGAACTATTACAAAAGGTTTTTGTATAAAGATACCTTCTTTTTTTTCAGAACACGAAGAAATTAAAATTGAACAAAAGACAAGAACTACTCTAAAAAAAAAAATCTTAACATATGTCTAACTTTCGGAAGTATGAGTTTGATTTGTAAAAGCAGCATCCATCAATCTATAAGTATATTCATTTCTGGGCTGCGTCAAAACATGGTTCGTAGATCCAAATTCTAATATTTTCCCATAACGCATGATCAATATTCTATGAGAAACAGCTCTGATGACAGCAAGATCATGGGAAATAAAAACATATGTTAAGTTTCTCCTTTTTTGTAAATTTATTAATAAATCTAAAACTTGTGCCTGAACTGAAACATCTAAAGCACTCGTAGGTTCATCAAGGACTAATAAATCAGGCTCCAAAATTACAGCTCTTGCAATCGCAATTCTTTGACGTTGACCACCTGAGAATTCATGTGGATAACTGTTAAGTCTATTATGGTCTATCCCAACTTCTTTCATAATTTCTTCACAAAGTTTTTTTCTTTTATCAAATGTGTATTGAGGAAAGTGTAGTAAGAGTCCTTCCTCCAAAATATTTAAAATCGTCATTCTTGGAGATAATGAAGAAAATGGATCCTGAAAAACCATTTGAAATCTTCTTCTTGTTTTTCTTAAGGTCTTTTCATTCATATTTGTTATATCTAAACTATCAAAATTTAATTGGCCTTCAAATCTACCTGGAAAAAGCCTTATCAAGGCTAATCCAAGGCTGGTTTTACCTGAACCAGACTCTCCAACAACACCTAATGTTTCTCCCCTGTAAACAACAAAATTTTCACGAGATACAGCAGCAAATCTTTTAGACGAAAACATTCCTGATGATATGTTATAAAAACAAGAAAAATTTCTAGCCTCAATTAAAACCTGCCTTTTTTTAAATTCGCTATTTAGGGGGTTAGGACGACTTCCAAGTAATTTTTTTGTATATTCTTTACTGGGTTTTAAAAAAACTTTTTCCTTTTCATCAACTTCTATCAATTGCCCATTTTGCATAACTCCAACTCTGTCAGCGAAGTGTTCTACTAAAGGCAAATCATGTGTAATTAGTAAAATAGACATTCCCTCAGATTCTTGCAGGGAAAATAGCATTGATAAAATTTGTTGCCTTATAGTTACATCAAGAGCAGTCGTCGGTTCATCGGCAATTAAAAGCTTAGGCTTACAAGCAATTGCCATAGCTATTAAAGCTCTTTGTCTTTGACCACCCGAAAGTTGATGCGGATAAGAATTAATTCTTCTTGTTGGTTCATCAACACCCGTTTTGTCTAATAGTTCTATAGACTTTTCAAAAGCAATCTTGGGCGAAAGGGAATCATGGTTAAGAATGGCCTCTGAGATCTGCTCACCTATTGTTAAAAGTGGATTTAACGCACTCATTGGCTCTTGAAATATAATAGCGATTTCATTTCCTCTAATAGTTCTTATTTTTTCATCACTACATTTCAATATATTTTCACCATTCCATAGAATAGTGCCAGATACTTTTGCTTCAACAAGCAATCTGAGAATGGTCAATGCTGTGACAGTTTTTCCAGACCCAGATTCTCCAACCAAAGCAAACCTTTCACCTGGAAGAACACTAAAATTAATGCCATTTACAGCTGAAAAGTCATCTTTTTTTTGAATCCCTGAAAAACCAACTTTGAGATCAATTACATCAAGCTGATATTTATTAGTTTTTTCTGGTGTCGAGTGAATCACGGAGTGCTTCGCCTATAAAAATTAACAGCATTAAAGTAACAACCAGCACTAGAAAAGTAGCCAAGGAAATCCACCACGCATCTAAATTTGCTTTGCCCTGAGAGAGTAACTCTCCCAAGCTTGGAGTAGAAGAAGGAACTCCTAAGCCTAAGAAATCAAGACTTGTGAGAGCTAAAATGGCTCCACTCATTCTAAATGGTAAAAAAGCAATCACTGGTGTAAGACTATTCGGAAGAACATGCTTCAAAATTATACTTCTGCTTGTTAATCCAAGCGATTTTGCAGCAGTTACATATTCCAAAGAACGGTTCCTTAAAAACTCTGCTCTTACATAGTCGGATAAACCCATCCATCCAAACAATGAAAGTATTACTAATAATATTATCAAGCCTGGTTCAAAAATTGAAGCAAGTATTATTAGTAAGTATAATTCAGGAACTGCCCCCCAAACTTCAATGAATCTCTGCACAACCAAATCAACTTTTCCAGCAAAATACCCTTGAATCGCCCCCATAAAAATACCAAGTATTACCCCAATGCATGTTAAGGCTATTCCAAACAATACTGAAACTCTAAATCCATATAAAAGTCTTGCTAATACATCTCTTCCCCTATCATCAGTTCCTAACCAATTGACATTTGATGGATATGCAGGATTGGGGTAAGGAGAAAAATAGTTGATAGTGTCATGACTATACTTATTAAGTGGGTAAATCACCCAGTTTCCTTTAGAAGTTATATTTTTAATTACAAATGGGTCAAGGTAGTCTGTAGCAGTTGTGAAGTCTCCTCCAAATTCTGTCTCTGGATAATCCTTTAGGAGTGGAAAATAAATGGAGTTTTCGAAACTTAAAATTAAAGGCTTGTCATTTGAGATTAATTCAGCAAATAGGCTTACAAAAAACAATATGCAAAAAATCCATAAGCAATAGTAACCTCTTTTATTCTTTTTGAATCTAGACCATATTCGATTCTCAGGAGAGTAAAAGATAGATTTCAATTCTTTTGACTTTCAAATTTAACCCTTGGATCCACAAAAACGTAAAGTAAATCGTTTAATAATTTAGCGAATAGAGCAATCAAGGAGAAAAAAAATAAGGTTCCCATAACTATTGGGTAATCTCTCTTTATTACTGCTTCATATGACAAAAGTCCGAGTCCATCCAGGGAGAATAATGTTTCAATTAAAAGTGCACCGGTGAAAAAAGCACCAACAAAAGCGGCAGGAAAACCGGTGATAATAGGAATTAAAGCGTTTCTGAGAACATGCTTCCACAAAACTATATTTTCTGATAATCCTTTTGAACGGGCAGTAAGGACGTACTGCTTGCGAATTTCTTCCAAAATTGTATTTTTGGTGAGCATTGTCAAAATAGCAAAACTCCCCACTACTAAACATAATAAAGGTAAGAATAAATGCCACATGTAATCAATGAATTTACCAATCAATGACATTTGATCCCAATCCTCACTCGTTAAGCCTCTTAGAGGAAAAAGTTGCAGAAAACTACCTCCACCAAAAAAAACTAATAATATTACTCCTAGAACAAAACCAGGTATAGCATATCCAACCAAAATAATTATGCTAGTAGCAACATCAAATTTACTACCATGCCTGACAGCTTTGGAAATACCAAGAGGAACTGAGATCAAATAAGTAAGAAAAAAACTCCATAATCCAAGACTAATGGAAACTGGTAGTTTTTCTTTCATCAAGTCCCATACCCCTTTGTTATAAAAAAAACTATCTCCTAAATCAAATTTAGAAAATTTTATAATCATTTCTATAAATCTTTCGTGCGCCGGCTTATCGAAACCGTAAAGTTTTCTTATTTCTTCAATCCTCTCTTCATCAACACCAACTCTACCCCTGTATATACCAGAACCTTTACTTGCAACCTCTGAACCAGCAGAAGCTCCAGGAAATGCCACTCCAGTATTTGACCCCCCCATTGACGAATGATCACCTTTGAGCATTTGTAACATCTGTTCAACAGGACCACCAGGAACAAATTGAACAATAATAAAAGTAATAGTTAAAATTCCCAATATAGTTGGAATCATCAATAACAATCTTTTAATTATGTAAGTTAAAAGAGATTTATTCATTTTTTACTGTAACCTTCTTTCCACCACCAAGAGGACATTGCCCAATCTTCTGAATTATAATAAAGTGGTAATGTTTCTGGAAAAAATAACCCTTCTTTATAAGCAACTCTGTGAACTCTGTTATGCCAATGAGGAATTACGTAATGTCCGGATAATAAAATCCTATCAAAAACTCTAGATGACAGTTTCAAGTCTTCTCGAGTTTCTGCTGATAAAACCCTTTCTATAGCACTGTCTATAAGAGGGTCTTTAAGACCAATGTAATTAAAAGACCCTTTTTGTTCTGCAGACGAAGACATAAATCTTGACACTAATTCATTACCAGGATTTTGACCAGATAAGTACCAATGCACAAGCATGTCATATTCGAAATTATCTATTCTTTTTTTGTATAGTGAGATGTCAGTAACTCTTGTTTTTAAAATAATACCTAGTTTTTCTAAATTTCTTTTGAAAGGAGATACAACTCTTTCCCAGCCTCTTGAATCAAGTAGAATTTCAAATTCAAAAGTATTTCCATCTTTATCTTTTAATTTTCCATCAGTAATGTTCCAACCAGCTTCACTGAGTAATTTCATTGCTTGCCTCAAATTATTTCTTAACGTCTTTGGAAATTTTGTTGATGGTGGTTCTGGTACTAAACCAAGAAGTGAGTTACTCAAAGAAATATTGTTAAGTTTAGCCAATTGCATCAATATATTTGCTTCTTTTTTTGTTGCATTGCCTTTTGCTGCCATTTCCGTATTTGTGAAAAAAGAATAAGACCTCACATATTGTTCATAAAAAAGTTGTCGATTCATCCATTCAAAATCCATCGCCAAACTAATTGCCTTCCTAACACGTAAATCCGAAAATTTCTGTTTTCTTATATTAAATATGTAACATTGCATTCCAGCAGGATTGGAATTACTAAATTCAATTTTTTTCAGTTTACCGCTTTTAAACTCTCTTCCATCATATGATCTAGCCCAATTTTTTGATACATTTTCGTGAATAAAATCAAACTCACCGGCTTTGAATGCTTGTAGTCTTGCGAAAGCATCCTTGTAGTACCTTATACTGATTTTGTCAAAATTAAATTGTTTATTTCTGGTAGGGTGCTCATTAGCCCAATAATCATCTCTTTTTTCGTACCAGATGGACTTACCTAAGTCTACCTTGGTTATATTGTAGGGTCCTGATGCGATTGGAATATCTTGAACTAAATTATTGAATGATTTACTTTCTCCCCATTTTTTTGAGAAAACTGGAAGACCTGCAATAATCATATGAAGTTCACGATTCTTTTTTTTAAAATTAAATCTGATTTCTTTTTTGTTTATAACAACTGCATTTTTGATGTCAAACCAATAACTCTTCCAAAAAGGGCTGGCCTTCGAACTTATTAAAGTGTCAAAAGAGTATTTGACATCAAATGCAGTAACGGGGTCACCATTAGAAAACTTTGCTTTTGGATTTAGAATAAATGTTACTGATAATTTGTCAGAACCAAAGCTCATTTTTTCAGCAATTAACCCATAGACACTCATTGGTTCATCCAGACTTGCAATTGCTAAAGGTTCAAACACCAACTGCATCAATCCACGTACAGAAAGTCCTTTAAGAGTAAAAGGGTTCAATTTATCAAAGCTTCCCATAGCAGCAAGACGCAACTCACCTCCCTTAACTGAATTCTGATCTATGTAGTCAAATTTTTTAAAATTATTTTTATACTTAGGATCGGAACCCTCAAATAAAGTCATGGATTTAGAAAATGATTCGCAATGCACATTTGCAAAAGCAAAAAAAAGATAGAACATTGCAATCAATTTTATTATATTGGTTAAACTAGTATTCATATAAGACTCTCAAAAAGAGTTTAGAAATAGCATATTCTATATATCCACAATGTCCATAAAACCAATTTCGCTAATTCCAGCTTTTCTAACTTCAAAAAGGACTCTAGCTGTATCTGCATAAATTGACTTCGGATGTGAAATTATATACACCTTTTTTTTTGGTAATTGAATTGCAATATTTTTTAAAAGTATTTTTAAGTCTTTCCTGTTATCAACAAGCCGATTATTAATTTTCACATTTCCAAATGAGTCAATGTTGATTTTTACAATATTTCTTTTATCAACTGTTAACTTTGAAGTTTTTTTTGGGAGATTTAAATCAACTGAGTGTAGTCTCACTGGAATTGTAATAATTAACATTATTAACAAAACTAGCATCACATCTATCAGTGGTGTCGTATTAATATGGACTAGCATGCTTGAAGGACCGTCAAAATTATATGTTTTTTTTGCAATCATAAAAAATTGGTTTAAAATTTTTATTTGGGTTCAGTTAGAAAAGCAATTCGTTTGATTCCATTACTTTCCAATAGTTTCAATATATATCCAAGATCCTCAAAAAGAAGTTCTTTATCGACTTTAAGATGGATTTCTGGTTGAGGTGTCAAAATAGCAATTTCACGAACATAGTCTTTAAAACCACTCCCATTATTTATTTTGAATTTACTGTTTCCTAAAATGAACTCTCCATTAGAAGAGATTGTCAAGACTAAGTTTTCAGTATTCACATTCCTAGGTTTATTTATCTCTTTTGGAAGTGACACATTAATAGAAGAATTAACTACGGGAATCGTAATTAGAAAAATAATTAATAAAACTAACATCACGTCTACTAAAGGAGTGGTATTTATTTCATTAAGTACTTCTGCATTTGATGAATTATGTGTATTAAATTTTTTTTGTTTAATCATTGGTTGACTTTAAATCCAAATCAAACAGGTGAATTAACGGTTAACATAAAAAGAAAAATACAAAATGCTTCCAAGCTTATTAACGCTACTCATTAGTTCCCTATTTCTTCTAACTAGCCAGTTGTAACCAAGAACAGCAGGAACTGCCACAGCCAGACCTATTGCGGTCATAATTAGTGCTTCTCCAACAGGACCCGCAACTTTATCCAGACTAGCTTGCCCAGAATCTCCAATTTTAATTAAGGCATGATAAATAGCCCATACCGTACCAAACAGCCCTACAAAAGGTGCTGTAGACCCAACAGTTGCCAAAAAAGTTAGGCCTCTTTGCAAATTTTCATTCACATCGTTTATTCCATTTTGAATTGTATCACTCAACAAATGAGAGGAATCAATTGCATCATTAATAGAAATAATTTTTAACTTTGCCTCATTTCCAGCATTGTATAAGAGATGGAGATGACAAGACTTTGGTAATTCGGAAAAAACTTTATCAAATTCAAAACCATCTTTGCTGGCTTTATTTATTTTTATACACTCATTTTTAGTTTTTATCTGCTCAAAAAACTTACTTAAGAAAATAGTCCATGATCCCAAACTCATTATCAATAAAATTATCAAAGCGCTTTTTGCCACCCAATCACTTTGATTCCATAATGCAACAAAACCATAGCGACTTGAATTCTCTGAAATCAAAGGTGTTTCAGGTATAGCTCCGATAGATAACAAATCTTTGTTTTCACCATTATTGTTAATGGTTTTTTTAGTACTGGAATCATCACTGTAGCCTAAGCTTACATTTAAAAATAATACGCAAATTAAAATAACAACCCTTCCCATTCTTGATCCTTTTAATTAAATTAGCTAAAAACAAATAGCAACATTTTTAATTTTATTTTAATTGGAATACGTAAGGAATGACTGCCCAATCCTTGACAAATACTCCATTTTTGGTAGCAGGCAAAAACTTACAAGACAACAAACCCAATTTGGCAGCATTGTCTAATCTTTTATATCCAGAACTTTTTTTTATTTCCGCTTTTTCAGCCATTCCATTCTCATTAATTAAAAACCTTAAAATTACTGTTCCTTCCTCGCCTCTTCTTTTGGAAACTCTAGGATACGCAGGCTTACATAATTTTATATCCCCTCCGATTCTGGCTCCAGTCTTAACTGACTTCAATGGTTCAACTGCTTCAAAATCAGAGTTATTAAGTTTTGGTTGAGTAAGGATCTCATCATTATCTATTATGAACGTTTCTTCAGTATTTGAAATCATTTCTTCTTTCTTAAGAACTGATGTCTCTTTAACTTTAGGAATTAAAGGAACCTTTTTGAGGTCAGCAGTTTCTACTGTTTTTAAAAATTTTTTTTTTGAAATAATTTTATTTTTTTTGATCTTTTTATCTTTTCTAATTGGTTCATTAGGCGAAGGTGGTTTTGTTGTTTCAATCATAGAGGGTTTAAGCCTTCCAATAGAAGTTAACCTAATTATTTCATTATCAACTAGTTGATAATTCTGTTTTGGTTCAGAGAGAATTACAAAAAACAAGACTAATATATGTATTATTAGTGCCAAAAGAAAAACAGCAACTTTTGATGTTGCTATTATATTTATAAATAATTGGGTCATTTATTAGACAAAAAAATTTGTTAATTTGTTAATTTATTTAAAAATAATTGGCTATTATTCTTTTATTAAGTAAAAGTGCTATATTTAATTGAAAGTATCATACAAATCCTATCAATTATCACTTATTTATATAAAATGAGTTTTCTAAAAAACAAAAAAATTCTCATCTCAGGAATGATATCAAACAGGTCTATAGCTTATGGAATAGCTAAAGCTTGTCATAATCAAGGTGCAAGAATTGCATTTAGTTATCAAGGTGAAAGGTTTAAAGATAGGATCAATAATCTAGCAAGAGAATTTGAATCAAAAATGTGTTTTGATTGTGACGTAGCCAAAGATGATAACATTAACGGCTTACATGATTACATCGCTACAGAATGGGATGGGTTAGATGGGTTCGTTCATGCAATTGCTTTTGCACCAAGAGAAGCTATATCTGGAGATTTTTTGGATGGTTTTAATCGTGAAAATTTTTTGACGGCACACGATATATCTGTTTATAGTTTTGGAGCTATGGTAAAAAGCTTACTCCCACTAATGAGAAATAGAGATGCTTCAGTAGCAACCTTAAGTTATTTAGGGGCCGAGAGAAGTGTCACAGGTTATAACACCATGGGGTTGGCAAAAGCTAGTTTAGAAGCGAGCGTAAGATACTTAGCGGCTAGTTGTGGCCCACTGAATGTTAGAGTAAATGGTGTTTCTGCTGGTCCAATTAAAACTTTAGCAGCAAGTGGTATTAAGGGATTTTCTGACATTCTTAAAAAAGTAGAAACTCATTCACCAATGAGGAAAAACATAACTATAGACGATGTTGGAAATGTAGTTGCCTTTTTACTTTCTGACCTATCCAAGGGTATTACCGGAGAAATCACTCACGTTGATAATGGTTACAATTCAGTGGTAACTTAATTGAAATCATACATCGAACTCATTAATCATATTCTAGCTAACGGTTGTCCAAAAGAAGACAGAACGGGGGTTGGAACAATCTCGGTATTTGGGTGGCAAATGAGATTTAGTCTTAGAAAAGAGTTGCCAGTCATTACCACAAAAAAAATTCATCTCAAATCAGTGGTTGAAGAGTTGCTTTGGTTTCTTTCGGGAGAGACAAATGTTAAATATTTACAAGAAAAAGGTGTAACCATTTGGAATGAATGGGCTAACGACAAAGGTGAACTGGGTCCCGTCTATGGAAAACAATGGAGATCATGGCCTGATCCTAAACCAGACAATACAAAAAATTCTATTGATCAAATTCAAAATGTATGTAGTGAATTAAAACTAAACCCCAATTCCAGACGCTTAATTGTTAGTGCTTGGAATGTTTCTCAAATACCAGAAATGGCACTAACACCATGCCATATTTTGTTTCAATTTTATGTTTCCAATGGATCTTTGTCTTGCCAGGTTTATCAAAGAAGTGCAGATGTTTTCTTAGGGGTACCGTTCAATATAACAAGCTATGCCATTCTGACATATATGATGGCTCATCAGAATGGTTTAAAGACAGGCGAACTAATATGGACGGGAGGAGATTGCCACATTTATAAAAATCATGTCACTCAAGCAAAAATGCAAATAGTTAGAGAACCATTACCGCGCCCACAATTAAAGTTCAATAGACTCCCAAAGGATATCTTTTCATACAAAAGTGAAGATTTTAATTTTCATAACTATACTCACCACCCTGCAATTAAAGCCCCAGTTGCTGTATGAAAAATGATACATAATTCGAAGCCATTAGTAACAATCTTAGTCGCAATATCAGAAAATGGAGTGATAGGTAATAATGGTAAATTACCATGGCACATCAGCGACGATCTAAAAAGATTTAAAAAAATAACTTTAAATCAACCAGTTCTTATGGGGAGAAAAACATATGAGTCAGTAGTTAATAATATTGGTGGGGCACTGCCTGAAAGAGAAAATCTTGTTCTCACTAAACAAAAAAATAGAATAGAAAATGCTCATAATGTTCATATCTTTGACAACATCAAAGATGTATATTGCTGGTTGGCAGTAAATCAAAAGAAAAATCTCATGGTTGCAGGTGGTACATCTATTTACAAAATATTTTTACCAGTTGCTGACAAATTAGAAATAACTCACATCAAAAAAAAAATCAATGGAGACACATTTTTTCCTGAATGGAATCAAGAGATTTGGCATGTTAAACACGGACCAATTTTAAAAGATAAACAAAATGAATTAAGTTATCGTTTTTCAACATATAGTAAAATTAAGTTTTAGGTAATGTAACTCCCTTTTGTCCCTGGTACTTACCATCTCTATCTTTATAGGATAATTTGCAATCTTCGTCACTTTCAAAAAATACCATTTGGGCACATCCCTCGCCTGCATAGATCTTAGCTGGCAATGGCGTCGTATTGGAGAATTCTAGAGTAACATTTCCCTCCCATTCAGGCTCCAAAGGGGTAACATTTACAATAATTCCACATCTTGCATATGTGCTTTTTCCAAGGCAAATTGTGAGTGTATTTCTTGGTATGCGAAAAAATTCGACTGTTCTTGCCAGAGCAAATGAGTTTGGAGGAATAATACATATTTTGCCTTTAAAATCCACAAATGAGTTGGAATCAAAGTTTTTGGGGTCAACGGTACTACAATTAATATTTGTAAAAACTTTGAATTCATCAGCACATCGGACATCGTATCCATAGCTAGATGTACCATACGAAATTACAGGATTACCATTGCTACTTCTAATTTGTACATCCTCGAATGGAGAAATCATTTTATTTTCTAGGGCCATTTTTCGAATCCAGTTGTCATTTTTAATTGTCATAATTAATTCTCTAAAAGGTAAAATATAAATATATGTCCGAAAATACTAAAAGAAAAATCTTTATTACATCTGCTTTACCATATGCAAATGGTCCAATTCATTTGGGTCATTTAGTTGAATATGTGCAAACAGACATATGGGTAAGATTTCAAAAATTATTAGGAAATACTACAGTATACATTTGTGCAGACGATACTCATGGCACACCAGTAATGCTCAAAGCTCAAAAAGAAAGGATAAGTCCCGAACAACTAATCGAAAAGGTGTGGCATGAGCATAAAAGAGATTTTTCGGCATTTTTCATTGATTTCGATTGTTACTACACTACCCATTCTAAGGAAAATCGCGAGCTATCAAATAAGATATACAGCAGTTTAGTCGAAGCAAAACTAATCAAGATTAAAAAAATAAAACAAATGTTTGATGTTGAAAAACAAATGTTTTTGCCTGATCGATTTATTAAAGGCGAATGCCCTCGCTGTGGTTCAAGCGATGAATTCGGAGATGCATGTGAAGCTTGTGGAGCAACATATAATCCAACAGACTTAAAAAACCCCGTATCACAATTAAGTGGAAAAAGACCTGAGACTAGAGAATCCGATCACTATTTTTTTCTGCTTTCTGACAAAAGGTGCATTGATTTTCTTCAAAATTGGACAACTCAGACTGGAAAACTCCAAATAGAATCACTAAACAAAATCAATGAGTGGTTAAAGCCAGATGCTAATGGTAAATCAAATTTGACTGATTGGGATATATCTAGAGATGCTCCATATTTTGGATTCGAAATTCCAAATTCTCCAAACAAGTACTTCTATGTTTGGCTTGATGCCCCCATTGGTTACTATGCTGGTTTAAAAAATTGGTGTGAAAAAAATAACAAAGATTTTAATGAGTTCGTTTCGCCAAAATCAGAATATGAACAGGTACACTTTATTGGTAAAGACATATTATACTTTCACTCATTATTTTGGCCAGCTATACTAAAATTTTCTGGATTCAGAGTACCTTCAGCTATCTACGTTCACGGATTCTTAACTATTAATGGGCATAAAATGAGTAAATCAAGAGGAACTTACATTACGGCGGAGGAATACATTAAATCAGGATTAAATCCAGAATGTTTGAGATATTATCTTGCCACAAAATTAAATGGGTCAATGGAAGATATTGACTTAAATCTTGACGATTTTATGAAGAAAATTAACAGCGATTTGGTTGGTAAGTATATTAACATTTACAGTCGGGTTTCAGGATTCATAAAAAAATTATTCAATGGTAAGGTTTTAAAGAATAGTCAAATAAACTTAAACGATGATAGTGAATCTAAAATTAATGAGAAATTTAATGAATTCAAAAAAAATATTAGAAAAAATTATGAAGATAGAAACACATCTAAAGTATCCAAAGAGTTAACCATTCTCATGGATTATGTAAATAGCTACATTGATGAAAATAAGCCATGGATTTTGGCGAAAAACATAAGAGATAATAATGAAAAAAACTCAAATTTACTATCTGAAAAGTTAGCACTTCATAAAATTCTTTCTTTTAGTATTTACTGTTTTGCAAAGATAACTATCCTAATAAAGCCAATCCTTCCGTCTATTGTTTCAGAGATTGAGTCTAGAATTTTTGATTTACCAAAACCTTGGTCTTGGGGTGACTTAGATAAACTAGATATCAAAAATATTAATTCAAGTGAGCATTTAATCTCAAGAATAGAAGAAAAGGATTTAAAAAAATTAATAGAAAGAGTGGAAAATGTTTAAAAGAAATAAAAAATATAAGTCTGATATTTCAAAATTTATATCTGAAATAAAGTCAAAAAATTCTGATATTGAAACTAAACAAAAAACTGGAAGAGCAATACTCTGGGATAAAATAGAACTGTCCAACCAAGAACAAGATGTAAATAAAAGAGTCACATTAAGACAACCTGCTTATGTATACTTTGAACAAAAAAAATAAATTACTATGGATGACGAATACTTACAAAAAACTTTAAATGCTCGTCTTTATGGGGAACCAATCAACAATTTACCAAGAGACTTATATATTCCTCCTGACGCGCTTGAAATTATCTTAGAAGTTTTTGAAGGACCTCTGGATTTATTAATTTATCTCATAAAAAAAGAAAATTTTAATATCCTTGATATTCCAATGGCAAAAGTTACAACTCAATATTTGGAATACGTTGAAAAAATCAGAACAGTCAATTTAGAATTGGCGTCGGAGTATTTACTTATGGCTGCTGTCTTAATTGAAATCAAAGCGAGAATGCTAGTTCCAAAAAAAATAAACTCCACGGATGAGGAAGAGTCCAACGATCCCAGAGCTGATCTTGTTCGTCAGTTAATTGAATATGAAAAGTTTAAAAAAGTAGCAAAGCAAGTTGATGGGATACCTAGAGTTGGCAGAGAGTTTTCTACACCATATGTATTACATTATAAGTCCTCAAATAATGTTTTACCAAGTTTGACAGTAATTGACCTGCATAACTCAATAAAGTCATTATTAACATTGAAAAGCTTGAGAATTAGTCATTCTATTACTAAAGAACTATTTTCAGTTAGAGAACACATGTCTATGATATTAAATAGAATTAGTGACTTTTCTTACATAGAGTTCATTAAGCTTTTTCAATCAAAAAAAAGTGTCAGTCGCATGTCAATTGTTGTACATTTCGTAGCCTTGCTTGAATTATCTAAGTCAGGGCTAGTTAAAATTACTCAGACTAAATTCGACTCAGCTATTTGGATAGGCAATTCGGAAAAAAATGAGGAATCTAAAACTGATTGACTTAAAAAATAACAATGGTTTAAAAATAAATGCTTTCTGCACAAATCTTTTTTCCATAAATAAAATTTCTCAAATTAATGAATTTCCTGAAATTGTTAATACCAATCCAAGACTTGTAATTGGGAGTGGAAGTAATATTTTTTTTCTAGCACCTGATAATCAACCTCTAACTTCGACTATCTTACTAAACAAGATAAAAGGAAAGGAAATAATCAAAGAAAAAAATAACAAAACATTTGTTAGATGCTTAGCAGGTGAAAATTGGAATGATTTTGTCATTTGGACTCTATCAAAAAATTTAGGAGGGCTTGAAAATTTAGTTTTGATTCCTGGAACTGTTGGAGCTGCCCCTATCCAAAATATAGGTGCTTATGGACTGGAAATAAAAGATAGGATAGATTCAATTTTAGCTTGGGATTTCGAGCAGAAAAAATTAGTTAACTTTAAACCTCATGAGTGCGAATTTCGATATCGTAATAGTTTATTCAAAAATCAAATGATTCATGACGGTTGGAAGAAGACCAGATATTTTATAATAAGTATTGATTTTGTATTATGGTCTGAAAAAGAGTCACCATTGATAACATCATATGATGAGGTAAGAAAAGAAATTATTGGTAAAGTAAGCCCAAAAAAAATTGCAGAATCAATTATTAAAATTAGAAATCGTAAACTTCCTGATTCAAATTTATTGCCAAATCTTGGTAGTTTTTTTCAAAACCCCATAGTAAAAATCTATCAAGCAAAAGATTTAAGAAAAAATTTTCCAAAAATGCCCAACTTCAAAGTGATCGAAAATGAAGCCAAGATTTCAGCAGCATGGTTAATAGACGAATGCAAATTAAAAGGATATAAAGTAAATGATGCAGGAATATATAAAAAACATTCGTTAATTATAGTTAATTATGGAGATGCCAGTTATAAGGACATAATGAATCTAGCAATTAAAATACAAGAAAAAGTAATAGAAAAATTTGGCATCTGTTTAACATTAGAACCAAATGTTATTTCCTCCTCCGAAAAAAAAGCTTTTCGTTTGTCGAAATTTTATTATGAAACTTATAACCATGACTATTGAATTCTTTCAAATCACAAATTTTTTTTAATTTATTCTTCAATATAAATGATGTCATTAAACCTCTTGCTTTTTTCGCAAAAACACCAACTGTTTTGTATTCCCCAGATACATAATCTTGAAAAACAGGCGCTATAAAATTTAAGTTGATATATTTTTCTACTGACTTAAAGTACTCCAAAGAGGCAAGATTGATCAAAGCCTCTGATTTTCCATTGACTATTTCTTTTTTTAGTTCTTGCGCTATTCTGCTATGCCACCAGTCATATAAGTTATTACCTTTTGCATTTTTTAATTTAGTGCCCATTTCTAAACGATGTGGTTGAATCAGATCTAAAGGTTTTAAAAGACCATACAGACCGGATAAGATCCTCAAATTCCTCTGGGCATAATAAATGTCCTCAATGGTAAAAGAGTCTATATTAATGCCATCATAAACATCTCCATTGAAAGAAAAAATTGCTGGTCTGGCACGACTATTTTTTGGCCTCATCTCAAATTCAAGAAATCTATTATTATTCAATTCGGAGAGTTTTTTTGATAATTTCATTAAGTCTTGTAACCCTTTTTCACCCAATGGGGTAATTGTCTTCACGAGTTTGACAGCATCACCGTGGAAAACAGGGTTTGTGAAATTAAGTTCTGGTATTTTTCTTTCAAAGTCCATTGACTTAGCTGGGGAAATTAAAACAATCACAATAAAACCTATAAATTAATTAATAATATAGTCTAAAATATATTCTAATGAATTGTCCAAAGTTAAATGTTCCAAATTACTGGGTCAAAGCGTGCAAAGATTTGAGTAGTAAGGATATTGTGATGGCAAATTTAATCAGCAACAATAAATCTAAAATCAAATCTCATGGGGATCCTTTTACCACATTAGTCAGGGCAATAATTGGTCAACAAATATCAGTTAAAGCAGCTGAAGGTGTTTGGAAAAAACTACATGCACAGCATAAAGGAAAAAAACACCCTGACTTGTTAAGTAGCTTTATGTTTGTTGATCCAGAAAAGATCTTAAAACAAAAAGATAATCTATACAAAATAGGTATTTCGGGAAAAAAAGCATTTTATATTACAAATTTAGCAAAATATTTTAAAGAAAACAAAGACTTTTCAAAAAGTCTTGTAAAAATGAGTGAACAAGAAATCACCGTTACACTGCTCAAATTTTCTGGCATTGGTATTTGGACAATTAATATGTTTTTAATTTTTTGTTTACTTAGACCTGATATATTCCCAGAAAACGATTTGGGTCTAATTAGAGCAATAAAATTACACTATGATTTAAAAAAAAACGAAAATCAACAGATGAAAATTTTAAAACTGTCACATAAATGGAAACCTTGGAGGACTGTAGCAACTTGGCACCTATGGTCTAGTATTGACCCAGAAACAATTTATTATTAAAGTAAATTATGTTAGTGGCCCAAATGAGAAGCAAAACCTATAAAAAAAACACCCGAAAATAACCACAGTAATTGATACATAGTTTCTGGCAATGATAACTCTTTTTGCAATTGTGGTATTAAATCAGCAAGTGAAACATAAACAAAACTACTTGCAGCTAAAATTAAAAAATAAGGAAGTAAGTCATCAAAAGATTCTAGAAATATAAATCCCATAATACCACCAAATACGGCAAAAAAGCCTGCCAGACTGACTTTTTTTAAAGCATCTTGTTTAGATGACAATGAGTTGCTCACTACAACAAGATCACCAACATGGTGAGGTATTTCGTGCGCCAGTACTGCCAAGGTGGACAAAACTCCCAAGGTCCAATCTGCAATAAAAGCTGAAGCTATAAGGATACCGTCTGCAAAGCAATGAATAGCATCGCCTAACAATATAATTGACCAAACATTATTTTTAGGTGAATTACTTACGGGAGAGAGTTTTTTTATTTTTAATTCAATACTTTGATTTTGACGGTGATAATGCTCATGGCTATGATGATATAGTTTACTTTTGTCTAATAAAAAGAAAAAAAGAATTCCTGCAAGTAACCACATCATCAAACTAGAATCTAAAGATGAAATCTCAAATGCCTCGGGTATTAAATTTAAAAATGCAGTTGCAAGTAAAGTACCAGCAGCAAAACTTAGTAAATAATCTGTGAATCTAGCCATTATCTTCCAAGTTATTAGACTAGCAATTAGTACACTTCCAACACCTGAAAGAAATGTTCCTGAAATTATAAGTAATATTGTCATAAAATCTGTAGTCAAAAAATTATGTTACTGGCACAAATCATAGATAGTTTAAAAAAAAGTAATTCAAAACAAATTTTACTTATTGGTAATCACGTAAATACCAATATTCAGATTGAAAATAAATTACATAAAAAAATTAGAAAGATGACTAATGTATGAAGGTGGTTACCTTGATTTATGTTCATCAAATTCCCTGACTTAGATCACGAAATATATGGATGAGTTATATCATGAATATTTTAGTAAAATTCAATAAAATTTATAAAAAATAAATCATTTGTATGCTTAAAAAAAATCTATAAATATTCAAATGAAACTATAAGAAAAACTGGATCAGGCAGAATTAAATTGGAAACTTTGAAACTAATTTTATATTCAGTTAGATAAAACAATGGTAAAAAGATTTTAAACAAACCAAAAATAAAAAATACAAAAGTTAACTTCTAAATTAATAAATGTTTTAAATCGAAAAATATTTCAAATTAAAGACTCACAATTTAAATTTGAATTTAAACTCAATACATCTTCATTCATAAAAAATTCTAACTTTTACAAATGAAGATATTATTGATTAGATTATTATATATAACCAAAAGACTTGATCATTAATTACTAAAACTGCTCGTCTTCTGTTGAACCTTCAAAAGCACCTGTGGACGCTTCCTTCTCTATTGTTGTTGTTACTGCATCAAAATAACCAACTCCAACTTCCCTTTGATGTTTAACAGCAGTAAAACCTTTCTCAGAAGCTAGAAACTCTGCTTCTTGAAGTTCAACATATGCACTCATTTGATTTCTTGCATATCCATGAGCCAAGTTAAACATTCCATAATTTAAACTGTGGAACCCTGCTAAAGTTATGAATTGAAACTTATACCCCATAGATCCTAATTCACGTTGAAATTTTGCTATAGTACTGTCATCCAGGTGTTTTTTCCAATTGAATGATGGAGAACAATTATATGCTAGCAATTTCCCAGGGAATTTAGCATGAATTGCATCTGCAAAAGACCTGGCAAAATCTAAATCTGGTTTTCCAGTCTCGCACCAAAGTAAATCTGCATAAGGAGCATAGGCTAATCCACGAGAAATGGCTTGCTCAATGCCGGGTTTTGTTCTGTAAAATCCTTCGACTGTTCTCTCTCCGGTACAAAACGCTTTGTCATTATCATCAATGTCGGATGTTAACAAATCAGCTGCTTCTGCATCAGTTCTGGCAAGAAGAAGTGTTGAAACACCCATAACATCTGCAGAAAGTCTTGCTGATATAAGTTTTGCAACTGCTTCCCTTGTAGGAACAAGAACTTTGCCACCCATATGACCACATTTTTTTACGGCAGCTAATTGATCCTCAAAATGAACGCCAGCAGCACCCGCATTAATCATTGCTTTCATTAATTCAAATGCATTTAACACTCCTCCAAAACCAGCCTCGGCATCAGCTACTATTGGAAGAAAAAAATCAACATAATCTTCATCAGTAGGATTTTTACCCTCCATCCATTGAATTTCATCGCATCGAGAAAGGCTATTATTTATTCTTTTAACTACATCAGGAACGGAACTGACGGGATAGAGAGATTGGTCAGGGTACATCTCACCAGCATTATTAGCATCACCAGCAACCTGCCATCCTGATAAATAAACTGCCTTTAACCCAGCTTTAGCTTGTTGCATCGCTTGATTACCACTTAATGCACCAAGCGAGTTGACAAATGGCTCGTTATTGACCAAGTTCCAAAGTTTCTCAGATCCTCGAGAGGCTAGAGTATGTTCAACTTGAATAGATCCTCTAAGTTTTACAACATCATCAGCAGTGTAACCTCTCTTGATATTTTTCCACCTGGTACTCTCAGACCATTCTTTTTGCAGCTTTTGGGCTTGTTCACTTCTAGACAGCATAAACTTTCTCCTCTAGTAAAAGTTTAACTCGACGAAATCATCCGCAAGCAAAATTACTTTTATTGCAAGCTGATTTTTATAATAAAACTAGAAAAAAAAATAGTTCATTTGAACTATTTAGGGCTTTGAATTAAGATTATAGATTATTAACTCCAAATAATATACAACAATGATACTTTAACTTCTTTATCAAAATCATTATGTTTCTCTGAGTATTTTAATAGCTGGAGTTGACAAAACACCTTTTAAAGCCAAGGTACCAGAGGCAAGTGAGAAAAAAGCTCCAGTAAAACCACCTAAAAATAAAGATGCAAAATTAAAATTCATACTTAACTGGAAAGCATAGTTAGCTATCACGATTGCTAGAAATTGAGCCATGAAAGTAGCGATAAAGCCTGTTAGAAAGCCGACTATGCAGAGCTCAAACCATTGAGAAAGTGCTAGCTGATATTTAGTTGCTCCAAGCGAGCGATATATGGCGATTTCTCTAATCCTCTCTTCTCTTGATGAGGATAAAGATGTCCACAACACCATACAACCTGACAATAAACAAAATAAAAACAAAAACTGTACAGCAAAAACTGATTGTGAAATCAATCGTCTAACTTGTTTTGCAATCAAATCAGTGTCGACAATTGTCAAATTGCTAAATTTATTCAATAAATCACTTTTAAATTGAGAATAGGAATTTGTTTTGTTGAAGTCACTAAATTCTGAGTTTAAAATCTTTTCTTCACTATTTAAATAAAATGCAGTAATAGCTGATTGAGGTTTTTCTATTAAGGCAGCCTGAGATAAAAACATGAAAAAATTAACTTCCATCGATTCCCACTTAAGATTTCTAATGCTTGTCACTTTAACAGTTAAAATCTCGCCAGCAATATCAAAGCCTAAATAATCTCCTACTTGAATATCAAAGTTTTTTGCATAACCTTTTTCAACTGAAACTTCTAAGGCATCTGGGTTCAATTCATCTCCATCAATTATTTGGTTATGAGAAGGTATTTTAATGCCGTAAGAAAGATTTATTTCTCTGTTTAATAATCGTCTAGTTGAAATTAATTCAAAATTTTGTGGAAGTATTTCTATATCATTTTTTTTTATTAATCTTCCCTTTACCATAGGATAAAGTGTTACATCTTCAATATTGTAAGAACTAAGAAAATTTACAAATTCTTTTTTTTGATCTTGTTGGATATTGATAACAAAATTATTTGGTGCATCATCTGGCAATAAATTCTCCCATGCACGAACTAAGTCATTTTGAATAAATGCTGAAACGGATAGTGCAGAAATAGATAACCCCAATCCAACAATTTGAGCAGATATAGACAAACCTCTTCTTTTTGTGGCTCTAATAAAGTTTAGCCAAACAAATTGAAATTTATTAAATTGAGTTTTGCGACAGGAAATATTAATGAAAGAAATTACTTTAAAAAATAATAAGCAAATTAAAAAAAATATTACTGCCATTAATATAAAACCTGCTCCAACAATTAGGGCCAGTATTAAATTTTTGGTTGTAACAAATAGCATCAAAAGCATACTAAAAATTAAAAATATCAAATAGAAAACATTTTCATTTTTAAAAAACCTAAAATTTAAAAGTTTTGCCTTTTCAAATCGTAAAGTAAAAAAAGGATTACTTTTAAAAGTTTTATGAAGTATGGGCCATGAAAAAGTTATAACCAATAAAACTGCAATTACGAAAGCTTGCAAAAACACCCATAGAGACGGCAGTGAAAGATGAGGTAAATTTATATCGGAAAACTCTATTAAAAACCAACCCAAAATAAGTTGAATTAGGTACCCAAAAAAGCATCCTAAAAAAAATCCAACTGCAAGCACCATAGATAATTCAAAAAACGAAATATTCCTTAGAGTCTTGTAATTACATCCTAAAGCTTGCATCAATGCAACGCTGTCTTTCTGTGAGTTTGCAAGTTGTCTCGAGGCCAAAGCAATCGCAACTGCTGACATTAAAATTGTAATCATGCCAATCAGTGAAAGAAAAGAATTTGCTTTACTTAATGCCTCGTTCAAATCTGGTCGTGCATTGCTGATGGTGTCTATTTTCTGTCCAGGTTGTAATTTAGTCAAAATTAATTGATCAAATTTTTTCAATACTTCCTCATTTTCAGAGGATAACCATAGTCTGTAAGTGACTCTACTTCCATCCTGAATCAAACCTGTCTGTTCAAGAGCTTTCATGCTAATGAAAACTCTAGGAGCAAAATTTACAAAATTAATACCTCTGTCTGGTTCATATTTAACAGTGCCCGAAATCTTAAATTTTTTATTGCCTACAAATATGTAGTCATTTAAATTTACATTAAGTTGGTTCAGTAAAGAAGAATCAATCCATACACTATCATTTGAAAGTTTTGGATTAACTTCCAACCCAGAAAAAGTTTCGATTTCTAGTTGTCCTTTTAATGGGTATTCTGAAGAGATTGCTTTTAGTGAGACAAGTTTGCTGGTATTTTCGTAAAAAACCATGCTGGGAAATCTAACCCCTTTTGCCGACTTTAAGCCAAGCTTTTCAGCTGAATCGATGAATTCCTCATTTAATGGTCTATCAGAACTAATTCTTCTGTCAGCACCCAGACTAGCTTGAATATCTTTGTTTAAGGACTGCTTAACTCTATCAGATAAAAAACTAATACAACTTATCGAGCTGATGGCTATGACTAAAGAAAGCAAAACTAATGTTAAGTTACCTGCTCTTAAGTCTCTGTAAAAGTGTCGTAAGAAAAAACTCAAATTTATTTTATTCAATCTTTTGTGTTCATTTATGATTTGTATTAACTCTCTCTGAGTGCATCGACTATTTTTATTCGTGAAGCTCTTATCGCAGGTAACATTCCACCTATAATTCCCATAGTTAATGAAAAGAATAAGCTATACATTATAATTGATTTAGATAAAGAAAAACGAAATGCTAATTCAGAAAAACTTGTAAAATTAGTCGTTGAGAATTCCAACTCGAGCATTGAAAATGCAAGCATTAATCCCACAAACGCACCAATTAATGACAAAAAAATTGACTCAATTAAAAAAGTAAATAGAATTGATTGACTTTTAAACCCTAAAGCTCTTAAAGTGCCAATTTCGGCTACTCTATTTGTAACTGCAGACTGCATTGTAATCGCTGCTCCAATTACTGCTCCAATCGAAAAAATAACAGTAAGTGTTAGTCCCAAAGTTTTTATAAAAGCTGATAATGCTTTTGATTGATCAGAATAAAAAACTCTTTCTTTTTTTGCCTGAAGGGGGAGCCTAAGATCATCATCTAAATATTTTTTTATCGAACTATATTTTTTGACATCATTTAACCTAATTACAACGGTTGAAAAATTTTGCCTCCCAAAAGATGGCATTAGAGTTTCAACATCAGCCCAAATCTCAGAATCAAATCCGCTTTTGCCCGAATCGAAATGGCCAACAATTTTCCAGCTTTGGCTTCCAAACTTTAAAGATTGTCCGATCTGCATTCCACTGAACCTCTTTACTATTGCCTTACCAATAATTATTTCATTTGAGCCTTCTCTGACAAGCCTCCCTCTAGTAATATTAATTTGTCTCCTTAAATTAACTCCTATTTTGTTCAATCCTCTAACAACTACGTTTGATTTCTTCAAAGATTTTTTTTTTGGTAAATTTACAAGAACAACCAATTCTTTTGAAATTTGAGGTGCTGGTATTCTTGCGACTTGAGGCAATTGACTTACGATCGATGCTTGTTCGCGATCTATAGAGCTTTGAATCTCACTCACTGCGCCTCTTCGAGTGATTACCACATTGTCAAATTCTCCAGTAGAAACTAATGTTTGTTTCAACCCTTCATCAAGCATTAAAACTGAAGTAAAAACATAAACTACTAGAGCTAACCCAAGAGAAGTGAAGATGGTTGTAACTCTTCTAACCCACAAATTCCTGTAGCTATAAACAATAGGTATTTCAGCGAGCTTCATGAATTAAATAGATCGTAGACCAGAAGAAATATTAATACTACTGGCCTTAATTGATGGGAAAACTGATGCTAAGATTCCTGTAAGTCCAACTAAAAACATCTGATTGACGATGGTATGTTCAGAAACTTCGAAAACAGGAAATAATGTACCAGTTGCAGAACTAAAAAGCAAAGCTGCAGGAAATGTTAGTAGAACTCCCAAAATACCTCCAAAAAGTGACAAGATTAATGATTCAAAAAAAATCAATTTAATTAAAAATTTAGGAGGAAATCCAATTGCTCTAAACGTAGCATACTCTCTTAATCTTTCTCGCGCAGTCATACTCATGGTGTTCGCCATGACAGCCATGATGATGATGATTACAACATAAGAAACCAAGCGAATCGCGACAACTATGGCTTCGGTCATGGCGACAAAACCTAACTGAAATGCTTTCTCGGTCTCAGTATATGTCTCTTTTGGTGAATTTTTGAATAATTCATCAATTGCAAGAGAAATTTCGGCAGCATTTTTTATTTCTTTAATTTCAACTATAAAAACACCTACAGAATCATCATCACGAAGTATAGTTCTCTTTTTTATTTCTTTATTAAGATACTCCCAGTGAAAAAACATCTGTGCCGTATCAGTTTCTTTATATTTACCATCATAAATACCAGCAACTAAAAATTCCCACCTTCCTGGGAAAATTTGGCCCTCTAAAACCATCAAATCACCTGGTTTTATTCCATGTTCTTCAGCAATTTTTCGACCAATTAACGTACTCCTTTTATCGCTAAAAAATAATTCTTTCTGGCTGTCTGATACTAAAAATTCAGGATAGATATTTAAGTAACTTTCAGGATCAATTGCAAATTGAGGGAAAAAGTTTTTTCTCTCTTTGTAATAACCTCCAAACCATCTTGACCAACTAACATTATTAACTCCCTGTAATTTTTTGATTCTATTAAGATGAGATTTTGGTATCGGAAAAATCAAAGAAATTGAACTTCTCACAATTAATCTAGCATTACTAGCTCCTTCAGCTCCAGCATACCAAGCATCTACAACAGTGGATAATAACCCGAAAGATAGTGTAGCTATTATCAGTCCCAAACAAGTGAGAAATGAACGTAATGGATGTCTTAAAAGATTAAAAAAAATTAATTTGAATACTATGATGGATTTTCTCCTGTTAACTGCCCTTTCTCTAATAAGACTTGTGAGCTAGCTCGCTTGGCTGCCTTTGGATCATGAGTTACCATGACTATTGTTCTGTCCTGCGATTTATTTAATTCTTGCAATAATGTAAGGATATCCTCCGCAGAATTCCTATCAAGATCTCCAGTCGGCTCATCAGCTACGATTAGTGGTGCCTCGGTCACAAGAGCTCTAGCTATTGCCACCCTCTGTTGTTGACCGCCTGATAACTCATTTGGTTTATGATCTAATCTATCCATTAGTCCGACTTTTTTAATTGCCTTAATGGCCTTTTCTTTCTTGGTCTTATAATTATTTTTGAACAACTGGAGTGGTAATTCAACATTTTCAAGAACGTTTAAAACAGGAATTAGGTTATAAAATTGAAAAATAAAACCAATATTTTCAGCTCTCCACTTGGCTAGCTCATATTCAGAAAGTTTAGAAATTTCATTTTCGTTTATGGATATTTGACCAGAGTCGGGTTGGTCTATACCTGCTATTAGATTAAGCAACGTACTTTTGCCTGAACCTGATGGACCCATTAGTGCAATAAAACTTCCTTTTTCAACTGACAATGAAAGGTTAATTAAAACTTTTATTTCCTGTCCAGCTCTGAAATAGCTCTTACTAACATTTTTAATATTTATCAAGGCTCTAAAATCCTGACTGTCTCACCATTTTTTAGATCTTTTGTAGGATTCATAACTACATTGGCTCCAATTCCAATACCACTTACAGGTACAAAGTCGAGATCAAAAAATTTGATTTTTTCTAAACTAATTTTTCTCAATGTTTGATCTTTAACTTCAAAAAAATATTTAGACTTTCCATCCCTTAAAACGGCCTCTTTACTTATGGCTAAATAAGGGAGTTTTTCCTCTTGGGTTAAATTTCTTTTCAAAAATGCAACCTTGGATGACATGTCTGGAAGGACTCTAGAATCAAGATTATCCAAGCCCACCTTTATCATTCTCGTAGCTTTTGATCTATCAATTGTTGGAACCATTCTAACTACTTTTCCGTAGAATTTTTCATTTTCTAGAGCATCAAAAGTTATAACCACTGGTTGATCAATATCAATTTTGTACATACTAGATTCTGATACATCAACTTCAACCTCAAGAGTTGACATATCAGCAATTGTAACAACTGCAGCCTTTGAGTTGGCTGCTGAGGAAAAGGGAGTTATGTTGTCTCCGACATTCGCATTTTTAGTGAGAACAACTGCATCAAAAGGAGCTCTAATTTCAGCTTGGGAATAATTAGCTTGAATTACATTTCTGGAGGCTTTAGCAGCTTTCAAGCTTGCCTTTGCTTTATTAAGTCTTGCAAGTGTGTCGTCAAAAGAAGACTCAGATATATATCCTTTTTTTAAAAGTTTTATTGATCTCTGATGAGCAATTAAGGCATTGTCAAACTCTGCATTTGCTAATCCAATCCTTGCTGCCTCCTGAGCTAACTGTGCGGCAATATCATCTCTTTCTAACTGAGCAATTAATTCACCTTTTCTAACAATTGAACCTTCTTGAACACCTAACCACTCCAATATACCTGAGGCTTTTGAAGATAGTGAGGCTTGCCTTTGAGCCACTACGTATCCACTAGCATTTAGTATTGTCAGAGACTGATAAGGATAAGACATCACAACTGGTGAAACTTCAACAGTGGTTGACTTAGAGGAAAGCCAAGCCCACACAAAAAACAATGCTGCCATAAAAAAAACCGTAATGCCCCATTTTTTTTGAAACAAATTAAACACAGTTAAACCCTAAAACAAATAAACGAAAATTAAAGATACAAAAAATTAATATGTAATAATATAAAAATATAATTAAATCAGCTAATTAGATCAACTATCTCATATATGCAAGATTTAATCTTGCCTATTTACTTAGTACTGATTAGCATTTCGTTTATAGTTTTAAACTACGGGGGTTCTATGTCAACTTCATGGATTTCAGTCGATAGCGCTAACGGTGGAGATTTTAAGGCTTATGTAAGTCTCCCACCATCTGGTTTTGGACCTGGGTTACTCGTGATACAGGAAATTTTTGGAGTAAATCACCATATCAAAGCAGTTTGTGATCAATATTCCAATGACGGGTTTGTTGCAGTCGCTCCTGACATATTTTGGAGACAAAAACCGCTCACCGACTTGTCATATGATGACGAAAGTATAAAAAAAGGCATGAGTTTGGCAAATAGTTTAAACATTCATTTGGCAGCAAGTGATTTACAAAGAACTGTTGAGGCTATTCGCCATATTCCATCATGCAATGGAAAAGTTGGAACAGTTGGTTTTTGCCTGGGTGGTTTACTAGCTTTTGTCTCAGCAGCAAGAGCAGGAGTTGATTCAGCTGTTTCTTACTACGGTGGTGGAATTGATAAGCATTTTAATCTTATACCTGATATCACATGTCCTATATTATTTCATTTTGCAGAAAATGATGAGTATATTGATTTAGAAACTGTAAAGAAAATAAAAAAAGCATTCAATAAAAAAAAACATACTAGAATGATTGTCCATGAGAATGCAAAGCATGGATTCAATTGTTGGAATAGATCATCCTGGAATCAAGCTATCGCAACTACAGCCAGGGGACAAAGTTTAGTTCACCTTATGGAAAGTTTAAGATAGTGATATTTAATTTATAATTGATGAAATATAAGCAAAAAAATACTAGTCATCCATATTATTTATTTGAAATTATGAAAAGTTTTTTTATATTAATTTTTTCTTGTTTGCTATTACTCTCATGTGACTCCAATTCTTCAATTGTTGAATTCAATAAAGGATTTAGCGATGGATACAAAGATGGATTAAAAAGTAATGGATGTAAAGATTTGAAAAAAAATAAAATCAAAGCAGGAGGTAGGTCGTTTAAAAATGGTTACATAAAGGGGTTTGATAATGGTGTTTTAGATTGTATAAAAATTATGCAAAGCAATTAACATGAATAAATTTTATTTATCTGTCAGAAAAAATAAAAAAATATCAAAAAAATTAATATTTATTTGGTAGCGGGGGCAAGATTCGAACTTGCGACCTTCGGGTTATGAGCCCGACGAGCTGCCAGACTGCTCCACCCCGCGCCGACATTAATATTTTAACTTTAATTTGTAAGAGAGAAAATATCTAGTAATATTATTGTACTACTAATAATTGTTTTATTCTTTTTAAGGACACAATGATTATAATTAGATACTAATTAATATTACTGTAAATTATTCTTAATACTATGCATCCATTTTAAAATATGAAATATTGCTCAGATTGCGGAACACACATTGAATACAGAGTTCCCCCAGAAGACAACAGAACCAGAGCAATATGTGTTAAATGCTCGAAAATACATTATGTCAATCCAAAGGTTGTTGTTGGATCTATGACAACATGGCAAGATAAAATTCTTTTATGTAAAAGAGCAATAGAACCAAGAAAAGGATATTGGACACTACCTGCTGGTTTTTTAGAAATTGGAGAATCAACATCTCAAGGAGCTGTAAGAGAAACCATTGAGGAATCAGGGGCTGATATAGAACTTGATGGAATATTTGCTGTTTTCGATATACCCAGTTTTAATCAAGTTCACATTTTTTATTTTGCTAAAATGAAAAACTCTAATTTGTCTCCTGGTATAGAAAGTATGGAAGCTAAACTTTTCAGCAAAGAGGAAATACCATGGACTGATCTATCGTTCACTTCAGTAAGAAGGGCTTTAGAACTCTTTTACGATAAATCAAAAAAAAATTTACAAAGTGTTTATACAGATTTAATAATTTCTTGAAATAACCATCCTACAAAAGTTTTGTAAAATTAATGCAAGCCAATAACCAAATTCCTTGGATAAGTACCAATATGGATTTTCCTTCTACCGAGACAAGTATTTTAGAGTTTTCTGAATATAATGGGTTATTAGCTGCAAGCGATCGACTAAACACAGAAATGCTAATTAGAGCTTATAAAAAGGGGATATTTCCTTGGTCAGGTAAAGGTCAACCAATATTATGGTGGAGTCCACATCCAAGGATGGTATTAAAAACAAGAGATTTAATTGTCAGCACCTCATTAAGAAAGAAAATAAGAAAAGAGCTTAATGACGGAATTGAACTAACATGCGACAAGGCTTTTCTTGAAGTAATTAATGCCTGTTCAATTCCAAGATTAGGTCAGAAAACAAGTTGGATAACTCCAGAAATAATTAATTCATATCATGAATTACATGATAAAAAACTTGCACACAGCATTGAAGTGTGGAAAGAAAAAAAACTAGTAGGTGGTCTTTACACGGTAGCTATTGGAAAAATGATTTTTGGAGAAAGTATGTTTCATAGACGAACAGACGCTTCCAAAATAGCCTTAGCAGCCCTTGTTAAATGGTTAGAAATAAATGGTGGAGAAATTATTGACTGCCAGCAAGAAACAAAACATTTGGAAAATTTAGGAGCTAAAACGATTCCGAGGGAAAAATTTGAAAAATTAATCAAAGAATTGATGAAAAAACCCGACTTACCTTGGTCAGAAAATCCGCCAGAAACTAAAATTTTATACTAGTATTATTCTAATATGACTCTAATGAAAAAGCTTAAGCAACAAAATCGTATGCAATTTTATATTACTGAGCAATATGCTTGCAGTTACATTCAGGGACTAAATGCTCGTTCTCAGGTTGCATCTCCAAGTCATTTAATAAATTTTGATGCATATAATGTTTTGGTTGAAGACGGATTTAGAAGAAGTGGTGTTTTTTCTTACAAGCCTCATTGTGATAAATGTCAAAGTTGCATTCCAATTAGGATTCCCGTGAAAAGTTTTACACCTAACAAGACACAAAAACGAACGAAAAAAAAATTATTTAGTATGCTGTGTCCAAAAGAAGAAGAATTAGCTTTTCAGGATGAACACTATTTACTATATAAGAACTATCAGTTAAAAAGACATCCCAACAGTGGTATGTGCGAAGATAGCGAAGAGCAATATAAACAATTTTTACTTACTAGTAATGTTAAAACCGAACTATTTACATTTAGAAATGGTAACGGAGAATTGAAAATGGTTTGTATTTTTGATGTTCTTAAAAATGGACTATCGTCTGTTTACACTTTTTTTTCTACTGATAGTTCTTCATTTTCGTTTGGAACATACGGAATTTTGTGGCAAATTGAAGAATGCAAAAAAAGGGGTTATGACTTTCTGTATTTAGGATATTGGATCAATCAAAGCCCCAAAATGTCATACAAAACCAAATTTAAACCCTTTGAAATACTTGACCAAGGTCAGTGGATTAGCGGTAAATGAAAAAAAAAAATATTTATCAATTTTTCAACCCATTAATATTTAAACTTGAACCTGAGTTTGCTCACAATAGTTTTTTGACCATTCTCAGAATTGTTGAAAAATTCTCTGCTCTTGGATTCATTACTGCAAACCCTATAGTAAAAAATTCTGTTAAGTTAAAACAAATTCAGTTTAAAAACAGAGTTGGACTAGCGGCTGGTCTTGACAAAAATGCATCATATATTGATGCACTTTCATGGTTTGGTTTTGGAACAATTGAAGTTGGTACTGTTACTCCAAAACCACAAAAAGGCAATCCGAAACCGAGATTATTTAGACTCAATGACAATCAAGCACTGATTAACAGAATGGGGTTTAACAATGTTGGACTCAATGATTTTATTATTAACCTTAAGAGGTCTAAGTGGGTTAGTCAACATAAGGGCATACTAGGAGTTAATCTTGGAATGAATCGTGATACTAACTTAGATAATGCTTATATAGATTACTGTTTAGGTATTGAAGCAACTTACATTTTTGCTGACTATCTTGTTATTAATATTTCATCCCCTAACACCACAGGTTTAAGAAAACTTCAGGAAAATACATATTTGACCAATCTACTGTCAAGAATCAAAAAAAAACAAACCCAACTCGCTAAGAAGTATTCCAAAAATAAACCAATTTTTTTAAAACTTTCACCTGACTTAAATGATGGATTTATTGAGGATATTATTAAACTGATCAAGACTTATGAAATTGAAGGAATAATATTAACAAATACGTCTATTTCTAGAGAGGGTTTAGATGAAGAAAATTACACTAATGAAAAAGGGGGGCTATCTGGTAAACCTTTGTTCGTTGTGTCAAATAGTATTTTATCTATTTTCAAAAAAGAATTTCACAGTGATGTAGTTTTGGTTGGTTCAGGTGGGATTATGTCAGGTTCTGATGCAAGTCAAAAATTTAAAAATGGTGCAGATTTAATACAGCTATATACAGCGCTTATTTATAAAGGTCCCGCCATAGTTAGTGAATGCATAGACTACGAAAACTAATAAATATTAGTTATCACATCTGTGAATAATTCAAAAAAAAATCTTTTTCTTCGAAATGATTTTTTTTAACAGATTTAATCATTTTTTTGGAGTTAGCCTTCAAAATCCAATTTTTAATTTGTTCCGCGTCTTGATGCCTTTTCCAATTTCCTTGAGCATCAAGCATCACTATTATCACAGGAGTTTTATTTATAAAAGCTTGCATTACTAAGCATCTGCCAGCATCACGAATGAAGCCGGTTTTGGAAACTCCCAAATCCCAAATCTGTCCTCTTACAAGTGGATTTGAATTTCTAAATCTTTGTAACTTATTTTTTATTTTCACCAAATGTTTTTCTGATGTTGAATATTTTCTGACCAATGGCAAGCGAGATGCCTCATCCACAAGTCTTATCAAGTCTCTTGGTGTTGAAACATTACCACTATTTAACCCTGTCGGTTCTGTAAAAACTGTTGACCACATACCCAACAATTTGGCTTTTGCATTCATGGCCTCTACAAAACCACGAATTCCACCCGGATATGACCTGGCTAAAGCATGAGCAGCTCTATTTTCTGAAGACATTAAAGCAAGATGAAGTAAATCTTCTCTTGAAAATCTTGACCCTACCGACAAACGAGATTTATTATATCTTTCTAACCTTGCGTCAGCCTTAGAAATAGTAATTTTTTCTGAAAGATCCATATTTTTTTCAATAATAACTAACGCAGTCATAAGCTTAGTTATCGAGGCAATGGGAAGAACAGCATCTGGATTTTTTTCAAGCATCGTCTCGCCTGATAATTGATCTGTAACGAGGACTGCACTGGAATTTAAATTAATTATAGATTTTGTACTTCTTAATCCTAGTTGTGTTCCAACTGAGGGAGGATGGTTGGATTTTTTCGGTTTGGAAAGGTATATTATTTGACCTATCTTAATTCTAGTACTTTTTAAGCGATTTATTTTTTTTAATCTTACTACACTAATTTTGTATTTAGCGGATATCAAAGAAAGACTGTCACCTCGCTTAACTTTATGGAATTTTCTATTTTTTTTGTAGATTTTGCTTTTGTGATTTTTTTTTAAAAATATTTTTTGTCCGACTTTTATTTTAGAACTATTTAGGCCATTAATTCTTTTGAGTTTTCCAATACTAGTGTTATATTTCTTTGCAATCACAGATAAACTGTCACCTTTATTAACTCGGTGGAATTTTCTACTATTTCTGAACAGCCTCTTAATTATTAATTTCTGTCCTGGATAAATGATGCTTGAATCCAGATTATTTTTTTTAATGAGTGATTTAGTTGTAGTTCCAAATTTTTTAGCAATTAAAGACAAATTCTCATTTTTCTTTACAGAATAAATAAATGCATCGCTAGAAAAGGAATCTTTTGATGAAGTTCCTAATATTAAAAAAGCTGAAAAAATAAATAGAGACAAACATTTGAAATGTGTATCTATTAGAAAAAAAACGATTTTCATATCACGATTAGATAAATATTGGTATTGACAAGTTAGTTAAAAAGCAAAAAACGATCCATATTTTTAAAAAAAGATAAAATTCTTTAATTAAAAATTATCTCTTTTTTTCACCTTCTTCAATAATTAAACCTCCAAGATTTAAAATCTCAAATCTAAATACATCAATTGCATTTCTAAATTGTAACTCAATGAATTCATTATTTTTTTTCTGATTTCCTGGCATTTTTAAACCAATTTCTAAAGAGTATCCTTGACTAGAATCAGTGTTCATTTTTGATTGAGGTAAACTATAAACTCTTATCAATGGATACTTTTCATTAATCAATTTAAGAACTGGTGTTATTGTCGACTCGAACAGCAGGTTTACCAAGAAAAAGTATTCTATTTCTACAAAACTGAAAAATGCACTTTGATACTTTGAATCAAGAACCCATTCCATCATTGGTGAGGCCATATTAGGGAAACCAGGAAGAAAATAATGGTTTTTAATGTAAAAGCCAGGAATTTCGTTTACGGGATTTGGAATTAACTTAGCGCCTTCGGGAAAATCTCCCATTTCTAACCTTGCTTTAGAAATTGGAATATTCATCCCCCGAAATTTTTTTGTAATTAATTTTTCTGCATCTGTATTCAACTTAAGGGGTAAATTAAGAGCATCAGCACAAGCTTGTCTAGTATTATCATCAGGTGTAGAACCTATCCCCCCAAAACAAAAGACGGGATTATTATTTCTTGAAAATGAATAATGCAACAAGTTTTTACATAAATCCTTGTCATCACCGATAGTAGTCATCCAAGAGATTGATAAACCCCTTTTTGATAAAATTTTTATAGAATTAAAAAAATGTTGATCTTTTCTCTTTCCGGATAGAATTTCATCTCCAACTATTATTAAACCTACCTTCAATTTTGATGTCATGTTTACTAAACCTTATAATTAAAATCTTACTACTTATTATTCTACAATTGGATTACCATACAAGGCTTGAGATAAATAATCATATAAGAGAGTGTATAAAAATTCTTCATCAAAATTATAATTTACAAAAAACAAAAAAAATTAATGAATGCATCACCCGAATATATCGAATCAAGTCAGGTTCCTGATTTTGTAAAGTGGCTTAGATCAGTTGCCCCATATATCCATCTTTTTAAGGAAAAGATTTTTGTAATTGGTTTTCCAGGTGATTTAATTTGTGCTGGGAAAATTGAATCTCTCATTCATGATTTGGCACTACTCAATGCAATGGGCATAAAAATAGTAATTGTTTATGGATCAAAACCCCAAATAGAGGAAAAAATCAAACTGAGAAATCATAAATGTAATTTTGTTAATGGACTAAGAATTAGTGATGAAATCGTCATGGAATCTGTTAAAGAGGCGGCAGGACAAATCAGGTTAAACATAGAGACATTATTTTCTTCTGCCCTGCCTAACACACCAATGGGTAACTCCAGAATAAAGGTAATCAGTGGAAACTTCCTAACTGCAAAGCCGTATGGAATTCATAATGGTATCGACTTTTATTCAACGGGTTTAGTGAGAAAAGTTGAAAAAGATCAAATTTTATTATCTTTATCCCAAGGTGCAATTGTTTTGATACCCCCACTAGGTTTTTCACCAACAGGAGAAGCATTTAATTTATCCTTTGAAGATGTTGCTTCTTCCGTTTCTTTAGAAATTTGCGCCAACAAATTAATATTTTTTGTTGCTGACTCCTCTATTCCACCTGAAATTAATAAAAAATCAATTGAAGTATCTTGTGAAAATGCAAAACGCATAATTAAAAAAGCAAAACTTTTAGAAAAGGGAGATTTATCTTTAATTAATGCTGTCAAGGCTTGCGAGAATGGAGTGGAGAGGACTCACTTAATACCATTCAATCAAGACGGAGCCATTTTTCTAGAACTTTTTACCCATTCAGGCATTGGAGTAATGGTAGTGGAAGAAAAATTAGAGTCATTGAGAGAAGCAAAATTAGATGATCTTGTTTCGATCGTATCTTTGATTGAGCCATTTGAGAATGATGGAACTCTTAAGTATCGTGACAGGCACTTATTAGAGCAAGAAATAAATATGTATGCAGTAATTGAGCATGATGGAATCATCTGTGGTTGTGCTAGCTTAATGCCTTTCAATGGTGACCTCTCTGCTGAACTGGGCTGCCTTATTGTGCATAAAAAATTCCAGGGTCATGGAGTCGGAGAGAAACTTCTGTTCGACGCTGAAAAAAAAGCAAAGAAAAAAGGGGTGGTCTCAATGTATGTTAGAACTACAAGCGCAACTCATTGGTTTCTAAAGAGAGGATTTGATGAGGTTAATTTAAAAAAGTCTAACAAAATTAATCAGTCTAATGTTGAAAATAATAGAGGCTCAAAGCTGCTCGAAAAAAAACTCACATAGTTAATTAATCATCCCTTATCAATGGAAATAATCCCTCTGGCAACCAACCTAATCCACAAACTTCAGGTAAGTCAGAAATTCCATCGTCCATCCAAAAAATAAAACTTAATTCCCCATCTTCAGAGATTTTTACATAAGAGCCAAAATTAGGCTTTTCTGCTATTATCACAGGCATTCTCTCTGGAAATCTTGGAATTAAAATATCTGTTTGATTTTCTTTTTCAATACAATTAATTGCTGGCCAAAAACAGCCTGAAATTTTTGAAACTTCTAGTGATGATAAGAAGCCTTTCATTCTTATCCACACACCAAATACCTCTTGTATTTCACAGCCAGATTCGAACAAAGTTCCAATCACTTTTCTACATCTCGGAGAAACTGAAATATTATGATAAATGCCATATTTACTTCCCAATGACCTCGCTCTTCTTCTTGCAAGATGACCACCAAGTTTGCTAGCAAGTTTTTTAGTTTCCACCGAATGAAGTTTAGAGGCAGATATTAATGCAGCAAACCCCAACCAAACCGCTGCTTCTGGTCTCATTGCTTGTCTAGTTGCTTCTGCAACATTTAGTTTTCTTGATTTGTTAGATTTATTTTCGGAACTATTTTCATCTCCAAAGGAATTAGAATGAGAACGCATAGAATCTCCATATTCTTGAATTTTGGAAATTCCAAGAAGTAAATCATCCAATTCGTTATCAAAATTTTTATCTTGCAAAATAGTCTCCCTAAAAAAAATAATTAACTAAATGTTTTTCTTTACAGATACATTTATTTTTTGAATGGATCTTAGGCTTGACAGAGCCAACTCTAAAGATTCAACTGCCGATTGAAAATCATCAGGAGAATTAACACCATGTGAATCTAACATAAGATTAAAAACATCGTGTCTACTTTTCTTTATGACTGAATCAAGTTGATTCAATAAATCATCTACTTCATTTAAGTCATCTCTGACCAAATCTAACTTTTTATTCAAAATTTCTGTGTCTTGAAATTCGTTAATTTTTTCTTTAACCTCATTATTGAGCTTCTTGTCTTCAGTAATTTCATTCTTGTGGAAAAGCAATAAAATCATCTGTATACAAATTATCAACAAACCAACAAAGAAAATAATAGTTGCAAATTCAAGGCCATCAAAAAAAACCAATCCGATAAATTCTAGGTATAAATTTTGAATAGGAAAGTAGAATAAATTAGAACCAGTAAAAAATGGGGTCAACATTATAAAAATAATTCCAACTAGGATTAAGAATTTAGCTTTTTTTATATTCTTTTCTTTGTAAGGATTCATAACTTAAATATTCTCTCTTTTCAAATTCCAATCCATTGAGTCCACCATTAAGGCCTTGCAAACATCTCCATCTCTTCTAACTAATAATAAATATTTAGGTACTTTCCAATTGCCATAACTTAATTGTTTGTTTATTGACTCAATTACCCTTAATGGTTCAAGAATAAAGGTTGGTTGGCCATCCAACAGTCGCACTAGAAATTTAGAGGAGTCAATGCCAAAAGATTCATCAACATTTATCACACGAACAACTTCATCTTTAGAAATATCAAACAATAAACCTCTTCTTTTAAAAATCAATCTCATTCTTTTTTATCTTCACTCCATAAAACTTTTTCTTCACAATCTTTTTTCATTTTTTCTAAGAAAGATTTATGCAAAGTATTTTCAAATTTTGAGGCATATTTAATTACAACATCCTTGTTAGTAATTGTAGATTTATTATTAGAGTCAAATTTTATTTGGTTTTTTTGTTGAATATTTAACTTTTCTTGTCCTCGTGTCATAACAAGATAAACTTTAGCTAATAATTCTGCATCTAGAAGAGCTCCATGTAAACTTCTATCAGAATTATCAACGTTATATCTGGAACACAATACATCTAATGAATTTTTTTTCCCAGGGTTTAACTTCCTTGCCAAATCAAGACTGTCAATGACATCTTCAACTAGATCTTCAACCTTGGGCTCACCACAGATAGCTAACTCTGCATTCAAAAACGCCAAATCAAATTTGGCATTGTGAATAATTACAACAGAATTTTTTATAAACTCGCAGAATTCATTAGCGATTTCCGAGAAAACAGGAAATCCCTGTAAATCACTAAGTCTCTTGCCATGTACCCGAGTTGCAGAATCATCAACTTCTCTTTCTGGATTTAAATGTTTATGAAATTTTTCTCCAGTTAATTTCCTGCTTTTTATTTCTAAACAGCCAACCTCAATTATTTTATGTCCCAATTCTACTTTGAGACCTGTTGTTTCCGTATCAAGAGATATGTAACGCATGAATTAATCCAAAAATAAATTATGGGTAAAATAACAAGAGTCAACAAAGTTCCAAAAGCCATCCCACCTACAACTATCCAACCTATTTCTTGTCGTGCTTCAGCACCAGGACCTGAAGCAAGTGCCAATGGTAATGCACCACAAATTGTAGATATTGTAGTCATTAAAACTGGTCTGAATCTAATGGTTGCAGATTCAATAACTGCACTAGAAAAATTCATTCCTTTCTTAACACACTTATTTGCAAACTCAACTACGAGTATGCCATGTTTTGCTATTAAACCCACCAACGCAATAAGACCAATTTGAGAATAAACATTCAAAGAGCCACCAGTAAAATAAATTGTAAGAATAGCCCCAGATAAAGCCAATGGTACTGTGGATAAAATTATCAATGGTTGAATAAAACTCTCAAACTGAGCAGATAAAACCAAATAAACGAATAATAATGATAGAAAGAAAACAAATATTAGAGTATTTTGTGATTCAAAATACTCTCTGGATTGACCATCAAAATCAAGTTGTGCGGACTCTGGTAAAACATCTCTTGAGATTTTTTCAATTTCTGACAAAGCTTCACCCATAGAAATACCTGTTGCTAGTCCAGCAGTTATTTTTATTGCTCTTCTCTGTGAAAAATGGTTCAATTCCATGGGACCCACAGTCTCAGTTAAACTTACTATACTTGAAAGTGGTATTAAAGAGTCCTCGTTACCTCGAACATAAATGTCACTTATATCATTAGGGTTGTTTCTTTTGTCGGATTTCAATTGAACAATAACATCATATTGTTCATTTCCATCTCTATAGCGAGTAACTTGTCTTCCGCCCAACAAACTTTCAAGAGTTCTTCCAATATCGGATATGCTAACTCCAAGATCGGCAGCTAAATCTCGATTAATATTTATATCAAGTTCAGGTTTGTTCAATACTAGATCGGAATTTATGCCTTGTAATAGACCACTACTAATTAATTTTTCGATTAGGACATCATTAATTTCAGATAGTTTTTCCATGGAACCTGAAGATAAAACTACTATTTGGATAGGCCGGGATCTTATTTTTTGACCGAACGCTGGTGGTAAAATTGCAAAAGATCTTACACCTGGAATTGAAAAAAGTTTAGGTTGAAGGCTTTTAGAAATTTCTTGTATGGAGCGTTCTCTACTTTCCCATTCCCATGGACGAAAAAATGCAATACCCTTATTTACTGTTGGACTTCCAGATATAACAAAGTACTTATCTGACTCGGGGACCTCCTCAAGGATATCTTCAATCTCATAAGCATATCTATCTGTATAATTTAAAGAACTACCCTCAGGTGCAAGAAAAATTGCTAAGATAAGCCCTCTATCTTCTGCAGGTGCCAACTCTCTTTTTACACTCGAAAAACTTACATAACCTAAAATTAATGTTGCAAGGATGATCATAACAACCACAAGTTGTTTTTTAAAAATCCAACGTAATAAAGTTGAATATTTAAATGCTATTTGATTAAAATTATTCGAAATCTTATGAATGAGATTATTAAATGAAAAACTGTTTGAGATGACAATTGTTGTATTATTTTTTCTTAAAAGGTAAGCACACATCATAGGTGTAAGAGTTATGGCTACAATTCCTGAAATTAGTATTGCACCAGACAAAGATAAAGCAAACTCCTCGAATAATCTTCCAGTTCTTCCTGGTGCAAAAATAATTGGAAAGAAAACTGCTGATAATGTTAAAGTCATTGCAACTACAGCAAATCCCACCTCTTTCATCCCAACTATCGCAGCGTCAAAAGGCTTTTTTCCGTTTTCAATATGCCTACTTATATTTTCAAGAACAACTATTGCATCATCTACAACCAACCCTACAGCAATTACCATAGCTAGTAAGGTAAGTGTATTTACTGTAAAACCCAAGGCCAACATGATAGAAAATGAACCAATTAAAGATACTGGTATTGTTATTAGAGGAATAAATGCAGCTCTGTAACTTTTTAATGAAAAAAATATCACCAAAGCCACTAACAACATTGCCTCTAAAATTGTTTTGAAAACTGCATTAATCGATTTTTCTATAAAAAGTGAGTAATCTACAGCAACTCTTAAATTGATTCCGTTTGGTAAATCTTTTTGGATTATTGGTAAACTTTTCTTGAGATCTGAGGAAAGTTCAAGCGGATTAGAAGTGGCTTGTTTTATTATTCCCATTGCAACAGATGGGCGTCCCTTATATCTCGCAATAATCCTTTCATTTTCTGGGCCAACTTCAACCTTAGCCACGTCTTTTAATCTAATAACACCACTATTTTCAGAATTATTTAAAATAATCTTCTCAAACTCTTTTGCTGATGATAAGTCTGTTGCAGCAATTACTGAGAATTCCCTTCCAGGAGTTTCTATTCTCCCAGCTGGTATCTCTAAATTTTGTTGTCTAATGGCATTCTCTACATCTTGAACAGTTACTTTATATGCTGCCAATCTACTCTCATCAAGCCACACTCTCATTGAAAACTTTCGATCACCATAAATTCTTACATCAGCTGCACCTTTTAATGATTGCAACCTAGGTTTTACGATGTGCTTAGCAATATAACTTATTTCCATTAAAGATAAGGATTCACTACTTAAACTTAACCACACAACCGGAGATGCATCGGCCTCAACTTTAGAAACGCGTGTTTCTTTCGCTTCTATTGGTAATTTAGATCTAACTCTCGATACTCTGTCTCTAACATCTGATGCAGCATCATCGGGGTCTCTATAATCTTGAAATCTTACAGTAATTCTTGAGGTTTCAGCCCTGGATGTTGAAGACAAGACTTTTACTCCTTCAATACCCGCTATTGAATCTTCGAGTGGGCGAGTAATTTGAGATTCAATAATTTCTGGTGATGCTCCTCTGAAATCCGTTCTGACACTAACCACAGGTTCATCTATATTTGGGTACTCTCTAAGAGCAAGATCCAGATAGCTTACAATTCCAAGAAGTATTATTAAAAGTGAAACTACAATCGATAGGACAGGTCTCTCAACAAAAATTCGAAACATATATTTTCATAATTCTTTTTTTAGTTTTTATTAACTGCCAAAACTGACTGTCCATCCTTACGTAATTTTAAGTGTCCAGCAACAACGACTGTATCTCCTTTAGATAAACCACTTATAATCTCCACCTCTTTATTAAGGCGCAAACCTACGGTCACAGGGATTTTTTTTACAACACCATTTTCTACTAACCATACAAATTTACTGGATTGTTCAGAAAAAAGAGCCTCCTCTGCAATCACAACCGTCTGATCTTTTTTTTTGATGGTTAAATTAACCTTACCAAACATACCAGATCTTAATAAACCTTTTTGGTTTTCAACAAGTGTCCTAAGAACCAATAACCTACCTTTATTTTGATTACCAACATCAATTGCACTAACAATACCGTCAATATGATTTTGGAACGTGTTAGTCTCAATTGTTAAGTGTTGACCAACACTTACTAAATTAGAAAATCTCTCCGGAACCTGAAAATCAAATTTCATAATACTAAGATCTTGTAATTTTAGAAGTTCTTGACCATTTTGCACATAACTGCCAATACTAATTTTTCTTAAACCAATCTTTCCGTCAAAAGGAGCCTTAATTTTATATTGTTCAAGAATTGCTTTTGAAAGCTGCATTTTTGCATTAGAAATTTCTTCAGATGCAATAATTTCATCTAACGCTCGAGGACTTAAATAATTTTTTTCATGTAAGTTTCTAGATCTATTAAGATTTGAGCTTGCCAACTTATATTCAGCCCTATCTTTTAAAAACTGTGCTAGTGGTAGTGTTGCATCTAAACCAACTAGCAGGGTATCTTTTTTTACAAATTGACCATCTGAAAACCCTATGAAGTCTATGCGCCCAGAAACTTCAGATTGAATACTAACTGATTCGTTAGCAAAAAATTCTCCGGTCAATGATAAAGTCTCAGAAATTGACTTTTTAGTTGCTTTTTTTGTTTCGACCTTGACAGGAATTTTCTTGGTTGGATTATTTTTAACTTTTGCTTGTATTGAAAAAAAATAGGTGTTGATAAAAAAAACACTCAATACGATGAACGCAACAAATAATAAAATAAAATTAAATTTTCTCATTTGGTTAAACTTGTAACACCTTTGTTAGCTAATAAATCAGCTTTTTCGTTACCATAATTTCCAGAATGGCCTTTAATCCATTTCCATTCGATAAATTTCGAGTTTTTGATCTCATTCAGCTCTATCCACAGGTCTTTATTGGCTACAGGCTTTTTTGAAGATGTTTTCCAGTCATTTTTTTCCCAATTAAATATCCATTCCTGAATACCGTTCTTTACATATTTTGAATCAGTGTAAATGCGAAGCTTTTTATTTTCCTCAACGCATTTTATAGCTTGGATAACAGCTATTAGTTCCATTCGATTATTGGTTGTTTGATTTACTCCACCAAACAATTCTTTCTCCTTCTGTCCAAACTTTATGAATACCCCCCACCCTCCTGGACCTGGATTACCCTTACAAGCACCGTCAGTATATATTTCAACCCATTCTTCTTCTATCATCTACATATATCTTAAATTATAGTTTTTCCAATT
>MDTB01046884.1_pt1 | contig 150714 bp, 132 predicted proteins | sample 811161 | NCBI WGS metagenome assembly MDTB01 (sample SAMN05326650, study PRJNA326480) | marine metagenome | isolation source: seawater | place: Mediterranean Sea | collected 2009 | reverse complement strand
GCTGGTGTAGAGGAATTTGAAAGCTGGCTGGAAGCCAATCAGATTGCAGATTTTCAGTTTCTTCCGGGGACCAAAATTACATCTGAGAACTGTCAGGAATTTTTGCCATTTGTACCTCCCGCATATCAACAACAAGGGTTTTGTTTTGAAGGTATGGAATATACTCTATCAGATCCTGGCGATCTCTCTCCGCCAGATGTTTTCAAAGAGGCTACAGAGAAATTTTCTGGACAAACGAGTTTAGATGCGGAAGGCGCAATTGTAGGCTATACAGCCGGACGGCCATTCGACCCGACTGGATTTACAGCAGGTAGCAGGGAAGATGGCTTCAAATCAATGTGGAATTATAACTTTCGATGGCAACATGATGGTCTAAAAATCGAAGATGTCGAGTGGGTTTGGGTTAGGAAAAGCGAGAAGAACCACGACAACCATTCCATAATGAAAACGTGGCAAGGTCAATTTTACCAAGGTGGTGGAGAATTCGCGAGGATCCTTAATGGACCATATCAAAGAGTCTATATGAATCATTTAGCTCACCGCGCGGATACGGATTACCGCATTCCGGGTAGATGGGCCGAGAAGACCGAGTTTAGAGAATATACGGGTTTTGATGCTCCATTTGACATCGCTGGAACAAGTTTCTTAATTCTGCGATATAAAGATCCTCACAAGGCGGATGATTCTTGGGCTTATATTCCGAGTTTGAGACGAGTCCGAAGAATCTCGGTGGAGGTAAAATCAGATTCTTTACTAGGTACAGAAGATACCTTAGAGGACTTTTACGGTTTTTCGGGTAGATTACTGGAGTGGGATTGGGAATATTTAGGAAAAGCCAAAATTTTGGCTATAGCTCGTTCCCGTAATTTGAACACTGTATTCGGTGGGCCCAATGGGTGGCAGGAGATAGACGATTACTCTTTAGTAGAGGTTCACGTAATTAAAGGAAACCCGAAGAGATCGAACCACCCCTACTCGACTAAAATAATGATGACAAGCACTGTTAACGACGTACCTTATTATTCTGAGGCTTATGATAAAGCTGGCGAGTTGTGGAAAATCTGGAAGATACCAGCAGTATGGACTGAAGACCCGCAATTTAAGGAAAGAGATAAATTTGGTGGTGACGTTACTCCTGAAGGAACTAAAATGAGTGCGTTTCAGGGAATTCAAGTGGTAAACTTGCAAAATGGACGTGCAACTTTGGTACCTTGTAGAGGACTGAGCTATCCTCGGACAGAGTTATCCAAAATAAAACGAGACCTGGATATAAATATTTTATCCGAAGGTCGATAACAGCGCTGAAGGAGCCAGCTAATGATCGGCGTGGTGGGGAAATTTATTTTAAGTTTCCTCACTATACGCTCTCATCTGACAACAGGTAATTGTCAACAAAATAGATTTGGTTCGGATGTAAATTTTAGGAGCATGATGATGGTAGCTAGTATTGAAGAGCAAAATAAAGTCGAAAAGAATATCGAGCAAGGTAAAGGTTATCCTAACCTTTTTAGTCCGGCAAGAATTGGGCGAATGCGATTAAAAAATAAAATCATAAGGGCGGCTAATACGACACTTTATGCTTCTCCTAAAGATGGGTCAGTCACTCAGCTTCTACTCGATCACTATGCGGTGGAAGCTGCCGGGGGTGTCGGTCTTTGTTTAGTTGAAGCTTCGTCAACTAATGTAAATTCGAGATTACAGTACGGAGAACCAAATATCGATTCAGATTTTGCCATTGGTGGGCTCTGGAATCTGTCCGAAACTATTAAAATGAATGGAGCAAAAGCGGGGATACAATTAATACATGCAGGTAGGCAATGTCTGGTAAAAGAGGCAACACCGGTTGCGCCTTCGCCGAAAAAAGATGGATACTTCCAAGTTCAACCTCGTGCGTTGGAAGAAGAGGAAATTGACGGAATTATCGAGGCTTGGGCCGACGCGGTATTGAGAGCTAAAAGGGCAGGCTTTGACTGTATAGAGTTTCACGGGGCTCATGGCTATCTTCCCGCTGAGTTTTTGTCCGCAGAAGCAAATCATAGGACTGATAAGTGGGGTGGAAGTTTAGAAAATCGGGCAAGGTTTTGTCTTGAAATTGTCAAACGTACTAGGGAGAAAGTAGGGCCTAATTATCCGCTACTATACAAAATAAGCGCTGAAGAATATGTGAAAGATGGAGTAACCCTTGAAGAATCGGTCATTTTTTCTAAATGGTTAGAAGACGCAGGAGTCGATGCAATAGCGGTATCCGCAGGGACGGGAGAAGTTTGGGAGCATACGGTAGCCCCTACTCATTATCCATATGGTAACTTGGTACACTTGGCTGCTGAAATTAAAAATCATGTCTCCATTCCTATAATTGCGGTTGGAGCCATCAATGAACCGGAGCTGGCCGAGAGCATTTTAACTGAAAATAAAGCAGATTTTATCTCGATGTGTCGTGCTATTACGGCTGATCCGGATTGGCCGAAAAAGGCTGAAGCCGGCAGGGCCGAAGAAATTAGACCGTGCATAAGGTGCAATGATTGTTTGGATAGCATTCTTCCCGGAACTCCTATGAGATGCCGGGTAAATTTCTGGGAAGGGCGGGAATCAACCTTTAACCTCAACCCAGTAAAAAATCCAAAAAAAGTGGTGGTCATTGGCGGTGGAGCAGCCGGGATGGAGGCAGCTAGGACTGCTTGCTTGCTCGGTCATGATGTAACTATCGTCGAAAAAGCGGAGAGGTTGGGTGGATTACTAATACCTGCGTGCGTTATACCTACTAAACACGATCTAGATAAATTATTTCAATGGTACCTAAGAGAAATGGATAGACTTCCGATCGAGCTAAAACTAGGTCAAGAAGCAACTCCTGAATTAGTAAATGAATTAAATCCAGACGCAGTTATCGTTGCATCTGGACACGGGGATACGCCCAAGTTACCCAAGAATGTTGAGGGCCTAGATAATAAAATTGTTTGCACTACAATGGATTTGTTGAAAGGTAGAAAACCTAAAAATAGTCTAGTAATTGGTGGTGGATTCATGGGCTGCGATATAGCGCAACATATTGCGACCGCAGGCAAGAAGGCTACTATCGTGTCAAAGAATTCGATGGAAAATATAGGTGGTACTGTTGGGTTCTTCACGAGAAATTCGTTATTTGAGCTTTTAAAGAAACTAGACGTGGATATAATGCCCAATTTAGATTATAAAAAAGTGACCGATAAAGGCATCATCGCTGTCAACGCGGAAAACAAAGAAGTATTTGTGCCAGCCGAAGAGATTGTTCTAGCAAATGGATTCAAAAATCAGCTCGACAGTTACAAAAAGTGGGAGGGGGTGGCTGAGCAGTCTTTCTTGGTAGGCAACTGCGTTGATCCAGCAAATATCATGGGAACAACACGACAAGCTAACGCAGCAGTGTACAGAATATTTAATTAAATCAAGAAATCCCAATTAATAATTTAGGGGTATAGTTTAATTCGAACGTTAATTAGCTTAATCTGTTAACGAAAAAGAAACTAAAATACGGAGATAAAAAATTGCAGTATACACTCGGGGTAGATATTGGCGGAACATTCACTGACTTTTCTCTTATTGATGCCGAAGGGAAAATAACTCTTTGGAAAGAGGCGAGTACTCCTAAGGATAGTAAACAGGCAATAATTCAGGGTCTGAATGCCATGTCTGAAAACGAGAAGTTACCCTTATCTGACTTTCTTGGTCGGTTAGATTTATTCGTTCACGGACAAACGATCGCCACTAATACCGTTATCCAAAGAAATGGTCCTAAAACGGCTGTCTTATGTACCCAAGGATTTAGGGATGTTATTCATTTCAGAGATGGTTTCAAACCTCAGCGGTATAATATTCAGCTTCAACCACCTAAGGATTTCGTTCCACGGTATCTTCGGATTCCCGTTGGAGAGCGGGTCAATTATAAAGGGGATATTTTAAAAGCACTAAATGAAGAATCGGTGTTTGAGGCTATAGAGATACTCAAAAAAGAAAAAGTGGAGGCGGTTGCTGTATCATTTTTATGGTCGGTTGTGAATGCGTCTCATGAACGGCGTGTAAAAGAAATTTTGAAAGCAGAACTACCTGACATACCAGTGGTTGCAAGTTCAGATGCTCTTCCTATTATAAGGGAATGGGAAAGAACCACCTGCACTATCCTGAGTGCATATGTTTTGCCGGGAATTTCTAAATACATGATCGAGTTAGAGGACTGGTTGCACTCAAACGGTTTTAAACATCCTCTTTTGGTAATGCAACTTAATGGCGGAACCTCAACGGTATCCAAATTACTAGAAAAATCTATAAATGCAATCGCATCGGGTCCGGCAGCTGCGCCAATGGCTGGGCTTTTTGCGTCAAAACGGATGGATGTTGACAACGTAATCACCGTTGATATGGGCGGAACTAGTTTTGATGTTTCCCTGGTAACCAAAGGGGCACCAAGTTTGACAAGAGACCTGAAGATACATGAAAATCCAGTTGGTGTTGCTGCCGTAGATGTTCACTCAATTGGTGCGGGTGGAGGTAGCATTGCTTGGATTGATCCTGGAGGTGCTCTGATGGTGGGACCTCAAAGTGCAGGGGCAGAACCAGGGCCTGCAGCCTACAACCAAGGTGGAACGAAACCGACTTGTACTGACGCGAACTTAGTTCTTGGGTATATTAATCCCGATTTCTTTTTAGGAGGGCGAAGGACTGTTGATACAACCCTTTCAGAAAAAGCAATTAAGCAACATATCGCCGATCCCCTTGGACTAACAGTGCCGGAGGCTGCCCATGGAATTTTTCGGATAATAAATAATAATATGGTAGATGCAATCCGGGTAGTATCGGTTGAAAGAGGTATCGATCCTCGCCATTATTCTCTAGTATCTGGTGGAGGGGCAGGTAACATCCATGCTGGAATGCTAGGTAGTACCCTTGGTATGAAACAGGTCCTAATTCCGCGATATAGTGGGGTCTTTTGTTCTTTCGGAATGATTGTGAGCGACGTCAGACACGATCATCTCAAGGCTTTCACGGCAAATACAGACAAATTCGATCTTGGCGCTGTGAATGAAGTGTTGGCCGATCTTGAGAAAAAGGCCGTTGATGAAATGGTCGAGGAGGGTTATCCAGAAGGAGAGGTGATACTTAAGCGTTTTGCTGATGCTAAATATCCTGCTCAAATTCATGAGCTAACGGTGGATGTTCCCTCTGATAAAGTTTTGGATGAGTCTGATATTAAAGTGCTAGAAAATTCCTTTCATGATTTGCACGAGCAAATGTTCACCTATAGTGTGAGAGAGAGTTCGGTAGATATCTTTCATTGGCGTGTGGTGGCGTATCGAAGCGTAAAAGAACCTAATTCTCAAATTATGGATTTGAGTTCGGATGCAATCGAAGTTGCAAGGAAGGGAACAAGAGACGTATACTTTGGTGATATAAATGATTACAGGAGCACGCAAATATATGATGGCTCTAGTATCCGACACGGAATGGTTATCAAAGGCCCGGCGGTGGTTGAAGAGACTACTACGACAATCGTTATTTTTCCGGGACAAAATCTTACTGTTAATCGTTTCGGCGACTTCGTGTTAAATTTAGAAAGCTAATTCAATTTAAGGAGTTCACATGAGTAGTTTGGCCCCAGCAAAAAATAAGAATGTAGACCAAGTAAAAAAATCGTTTTTAGCTGAGTTAGATATAGACCCGATCACATTTTCTGTCATTTTAAACAGATTTAGCACAATAGCCCGAGAGATGACTCTTACTTTAGAGTATACCTCTTGGACCTCTATACTGGCCGTGGCACGAGACTTCTCATGTGCGATATATGATTCTCAACCCAGACAAGTATGTATGGAGGATGCATTGCCGATACATACGAATTCGCTTCATGTAATTCTTAAGTCAATGGTAAAAGCTTTCGATGGGAACGTTTATGATGGTGATGTAATAGTAAGTAATTACCCTTACGCAGGGAACACTCACGTGGGTGATTTTGTTACCGCCACGCCTGTTTTCTATCAAGGTAAGCATATGTTTTGGTCGGTAACTAAAGGCCATCAACTAGATTGTGGGGCGTATGAGGCAACAAGCGTTGCCCCAAGCGCAAAGGATGTGTGGCAAGAAGCATTGCAAATACCACCTATTAAATTCTATGAGAAAGGTGAGCCTAGGCAAGATGTAATAAACCTATATTTGGCTAATGTTAGATATCAAGAACTCCTCTCGGGAGATCTAAAGGCTCAGTTAGGTTCGATTTGGAATGGGAAGAGAAGGATGATCGAACTCGTCGATGAGTATGGTCCGGAAGAAACAATGCGGTACGTTGAAGCCATATTAGATTATGCCGATCGTAGGACCGCGGATGAAATACGCACGATGCCTGACGGAAAATATTATGCAGAGGGTTATGTGGATACAGATGGAGCTGGTAATACAGACTTAAAAGTTGCCGTAACTCTAAATATTGACGATGACAAAATCCATGCTGATTTCACTGGGAGCGCTCCTCAGGGAAGTGGCGGAACTAACGGCACCCAAGGTGTTATGGAAGCATCTGCAGGAATCCCTATTCTTTGCGCAATTGATGCGGAAATACCACACAATGACGGGTGTTTGAGACACATTACTTGCTACTCTCCAGAGGGGACTATCGTAAAGGCAAAATATCCAGCCGCCACAGCGATGGCAACTCTTTGTCCAGCAGGGCAAGAGCAGGAGGTTGTATGGAAAGCTTTAGCTCAAGCCTGTCCTGAACGTTCTTCAGCTGGATATGGCCATTTTCATTGTATACCTACAATTTCTGGTGTAGATGAAAGAGAGGGGGAGTCAAAAGGCTGGTCGGCAATGTTTTTTAATGGTGGACCAGCAGGAGGAGCCTCTCATGGAGCTGATGGCTGGCCTCTTATAATGACTTCTTCTGGGATGGGTGGACTCAAAATCATAAGCGCTGAATTGACTGAACTCCTTTATCCTATCCTCATCGATTATCATGAAATCGAAAAAGATTCTATGGGTCACGGTCGTACGATGGGTGGGACTGGTATCAGGATTAAAGTTAGTCCATATGACACACCTATGGATTGTCATAACACCGGGGACGGTGCTGCTAACCCTCCTTTTGGTTTACAAGGTGGAACCCCGGGAATAGGGGGTGGAAATTATAGAGAAAATCTTAGCACAGGTCACAGAGACTACTGTTCTAGCAAAGGTTACCTTAAAATTAGTAAGGGTGAAGCTTGGGTAGGAATCTCATCAGGCGGTGGAGGATTCGGCGACCCACTGGACAGAGACCCAGCTTTAGTCGTTGAACACGTTAGAGACGGTATTATTAGCGAAGGTACTGCCAGAAATATTTATGGAGTCATTTTTAACGAGAATACTTACGCTCTCGATGCCGGCGCGACTGAAGAGAATAGACAGGCCTTGAAGAAAAAACAGGGAGAATTGCCTCTCATTCAACCTATGGGCCCAAGTGCATCTAAATGGTTAGAAAATGATATGAGGGAAGGCGACAATTATCTTTTAGATCCACTGCCTTAATTGAAGATTTAAGAAGCTTTGGCACGCGTGGCAAAGCTTTTTTAAGCAAGGGTTTTGAATTATGAGGTGTAGTGCTGTACCTCACCTTTAACAATTCTTCTGTATTCTATAAATTGAATTGGGGAAATCCTGCTCACTTAAGCAAAGATTAGATAAAAATTTAGCCGAGACCAGATAGGGTATTATCCCCAATAGTTCTTTACAAAATATTTCTTTCTTTAATTAATTCCACCTCGGCAAAGTGTTGAAGAATAACTTTATCAAGTCGTTTTTTGAAATGAGGTTTTTTAATAAAACTATTGTCTAGCGGAGGGCTACTAGTGAGCACGAGTTTCTTGATAAGGTTCAGCTTTCTCAGGCTCTACCGTAACCGGATCAATATGGAAAATGTGACAGGTAACACAAGTCGACGCAGTCTTTAATGGAGAGCCCCAGCCACCCAAATGACAACTTTGACAGTATTCAACGTTTGGAAGATTTATATCAAGACTGCTGTTAGATTGTTCAATACCCATATGGCATTCACCACACTCCTGTTCCTCATGTGCCTTGTGATTAAATAATGCTTTGCTATACCAATTGACAGGATCAACCGACTGAATTTTCCAAGGGAAGTTGGCTTGCTCCACGTCAGAGACGACATTGTGACACGTGTTGCAGCCTGTATAAAACACTATTTCCTGTATTTTAGCATCCGCAATATTTTTGAAATTTGAGTTTCTCTCTCTATTTGTTAAAGGCACTCTTTGTGATCCCGGAATAACCAACGACGTCTCATCAATGCTCAAAGAGGTTGCATCAAAGTTAGACTTATCTTCATAGAACTCATTTACTTTGGTTACTACTTCTTGCAGGTATTTATGTGGGAGTATTAATTTCTCTGAATTATTGTTTGTTAGCTCTATCTGGTGACAGCTGTCACAGTGTTCCTCATAACTTACTTTATTCATTTCTCCTGCAGCATCTGAGACGTGGCAATAGCTGCATTCAAGTTCAGTTTCTTGGCCCACATTATTTTGTAATCTATTATCTAAGTGTGAGGAATGAGGGAACCTAATCATTGATAACTCGGAATTTTGTTGATAATCAGATATGGGAATGAGGTCATATCCATCTCTATCCTTGCGTTTTTTGTAAGGGACTCTGAATTGAGGATGTTTTTTAAATCTTTTTACGATTAAAAGCTCGGAATTTGCGATCTCAGCGCCGTGACAATCAGCGCAAAAGCCTTCGTCCTGTCGACTGATAGCGTTGGTTTCCGTATTGTGATGTTCCCAATGACATGATGTACATTCCATTGATTCCATTTCTAAATTAAAGGATACATGTGAGCTTCCGGCATGATCCATGTTGCCTTCATGACATGATTTACATGCCTCAGTTAGATTAGAATCAAAAGCGCCCTCATGGCAGTTAGTGCAATCGGAGTTGAATTCAGAGTGATGAATACTTAAAGAGCCAGGCATGAGGATATGGTTCGATACATTCTTTAGAGTACTCTGCTCTTTTTTATCTAAATAGGAAAACGGAAAAATTAGGGCAACTAACAAAACAGACAGGCTTATTCCTAAGGCTAATAATCTTTTAGATAGAAATGAGTTTTCAAGTCCTCGGCTTGATCGACCTATTAGCTCTTGTTTCATTGCTTTTGTTTGGTCGGTGAACTTTTCAAAAATTTCCAGAACGACCGTGCCATCACTGCTATATTTAGGGGTGATAAAAAATCCACCAATCTGTATTGAGTCCTCCTCAGATAGCTGTGCTTTGGTCTTGGTTATGTTGTTGTGAATAAAGTTGTGGTTTTCAGTTGCAGTAAGGGTAAGGGTATCATTTTTATCGATTTCTAAAATTGCATGTTCAAGCGCAACTCTAGAATTTGGCAAATGTATTTCTTGGTCAGCTCCACGACCTAGTTTAAATCTGGTTCCAGATACCTTAAGGTCTTTATGACTTATGATGTCTTTAACTTGTCTCTTTTTACGAAGAATTATTTCCATTTTCGGTTACCACCAATAATAAAAAATTATAAAGACATGGATTGCTACTGCGGCGATCAAAGCCAGAGTAAGAGGTACATGTAGATAAAGCCACCAATTCAACCTGCAATTATATCTAATATCCCAATCGATTTTTTTTAAAAGTGCATATTTTCCAATAATTAAATCATGCAGTAGGTTAAGATTATCTCGATTGTCATGGTCACTATTAATACTATTTTTGATTCGGTTAACCAGACTTTCTAAATTCGCGTTTTTGTAGTCTGAGTTCGAAAAAATTTGTTGAAAAAGAGAGGGTTTCACCCTACAAGACTCTATTAAATCTAGAATTTGTGCGTAAAAGTCCGCACTGACTGACTCAGCTATAGCTAAACTTCTCTCATCTAAGTCAATCACTTCATCAAACATTGTATCTCTTGTTAAGTCACCACAATTGGCTGTAATCTTGTCTGGGTAAACTGAATAGGCGTATAGGCCATAGAATCCCGTTAACACTACAAGTAGGGTTAGAAAGTAACCAAGAAAGTGAATATTCAACGCGAACTGAAAACCGCTATGTAAAGTTGTGATTATAATAAGCGCACTGCCCAAGTAAATATGTGCTGATACCCATGAGACTGTGTTTCCTTGGCTCTCCCTGTACCGCCTTTTTCTTATTCCCAGAAGTGAAAGCCAAATTAAAATGACAGCACCCAGGATTCCGAGAAGATAACCAAGCCAGCTACCTCCATTAGGTTCAGGATAGGCATCATGAAAAAGATAAAAGATGATCAGTACCGCAGTTAACGCTGATGCAACTTTAAGAAAATAGAAATTTTTATAAGTAACGAATGAATCGTGCATTTGGGCTAATTTTGTAATTTCATTGTTATAAATTCTTCCGGCGATACTCTAATTGCTGCTCCGGTAGGGCATGCGCGGACGCAAGCTGGTCCTCCTGCTAAATCTTTACACATATCGCATTTAACTGCTTTCTTTGGCGCATCTTTATCTTGTGTTTCAGGATAAGGGTCAAAGCCGAAAATGATTTGTTTCCACAAGGGAGTAGCTGGTTCTTTTCTGATGGCCGCCATTTGGATCACTCCGTAGGGGCAGTTTCTCACGCAATTGCCGCAACCAATACAATTATCAGCGATATAAACTTCTCCGTCTGCGGTTCTGTGTATTGCGTCGGGAGGACAGTCTTTCATACAATGTGGATGCTCGCAATGTCGACACGAGGTCGGCACATGCAAACCGGCTACGGTAGGACCTGCTTCTCGGTCTAACATTGAACTTCCTCCGTGGGTCCCAGCGCAAGCCTTTTCACAATGGTCGCATCGAACGCAAAGAGATTCATCAATCAGAAGCACGTCCGTAGCTTCACCCAATCCTTGCTCCATCATAAACTCAACTATGTCAGTTCCTTGCCCGCTTTTTTTTGTTGTATTTGAAAGACTCCTAGCTTCGGATAACGCTTCAAGTTTCTTTTTCGTTTCTGGATTTTTTGAAAGTAGCCTGCGAAATTCTTTACCCTGTAGGACAATTGTCTCGGTGGCTACGGCTGTTTTTATTGTGGCCGATCTTGGCGCATCGTTTAATAGAGCCATCTCCCCAAAATAGTTTCCAGCTGGCAGATAAGCGAGTGTTGTGGTTTTATCTCCAATTATTTTTGAAACGGTAACCGAACCTGAGCGAATTAGATGTAATGAGTCTCCAGCATCCCCTTCGCTGAAGATAATTTCATTTGGCTTGAACTCGCTCAAGGTCGCTGAGGCGATTACCTCGGATATTTCTTCATCATCTAACCCAGGCGCTAAATGCATTTTGATCGCCCTTGAGATAAATGTGTCATTTATTACGCGTTTAACCGATTCAACTGAGTTGATCAATTTATTCATCGACCTTCTTGGTGTTTCTATAACTATACAATTTTTGCCTGCCGTAATTGTGGCTGATCTTCTGCGGCCAGATATAAGAGACATTTCCCCAAAAAAGTTTCCGGATCCAATTGACACCGTGTCATTTGGGTCGTCGGGTGTCAGTCGGATATCTACTTCTCCGCTAATGATTGAGAAGAATGTATTTGTATAATCATTGTACTCAATCAGTGTTTGACCTAAATCAGCTTCGTATATATCAGAATCCAATAAAAATTCTCGTAATTGAAGAGGCGTTAGACTTGAAAACGTCGGTACTTCTGATCGAATGACTTCAATTCCTTCGTTGACATTTTTAACATTTGGAATACATTTGATCTTGTCCCATAAAAGTGATTCATCAGCAGGCTCAACGTCTCTTCCGCAAATAAACTCTATTACTTCGTACCCCTGGTTTACACATTGCTTGATTAAAGGATATCCCGCTAGTGAGCCAATTATAAAGAGCCCTTTTACGTTTGATTCATATTTTCCTGAGACAGATGGAACCGAGTTCGGTTCGTCGCTGGCAAATTCAATGCCGCAGCTTTCTAAAAATTTTCGTGGAGGCAAAGCACCGAGTCGGGCAATGATTCGATCACACTCGATTTCTATTGATTCTTCCTTAGTCGCCACTTCGAAGCAAAGTCTGTGTTCGGATCCTTCGCCTTTGTCGATGTTAGTTACTTTAGATGCATTCGCATTATATATGCATTCAATTACACCTTTTTCTATTGCAGATAAAATCGCGCTTAAATTTCCCTCTTTAGCCCTCGCAAATTCATCACGACGATTAAGTATTATTACTTTGTTATTTTTTGAAAGGGCTAGAGCATTCTCTATCGCCGCATCACCAGCTCCTACGACCACTATAGTTTCATCCACATACTCGTCTGGATCGTCGAGTTGATACTGAACGAATTCTAAATCCTCGCCAGTAACTCCTAATTTTCTTACATTTCCTTGAATTCCAATACTCAGAACTATGTTATCAGCCGTATACTGGCTATCTTTAGTACCGATCCGGAAAACGTTTCCATCACGTTCTATTTTTTGAACTTCACTATTAAATTTTAAATTTGCATTTATTGCCGTAATATTTTCAGTCCAAGTATCAAGTATTGTTTCTCGAGTTCCGGCCTCAAAAGCTATTTTTGATCTGATTGGAAGAACGGCAGGTTCCGCCATAACATGTTTACCTTTTTGAAACTTAGAAATCGTATTTGCAATGTTAGGAGAGGCTTCTAACAAAAGGTGGGATTCTCCCATTTCTGCTGCTCTTGCTGTGGCTGAAAGTCCCCCAGGACCCCCGCCGATTATGATTATATTAAAATGCTCTGCCATATTAATTTTCCAATACCTTAAGTTTTTTTAAGTTATTTTTCAGACGTTGAGGACTGAACGCATTTTCGTCCGATAAAACTTTATATAGACCTTCGACTACATTTGAGATGTCTCCTGAAGCATGAAAATAATTGGAGTTTGAAGGAAGATCTTTGGTTATTAGGGCTATTGCCATAACCGATTGTTCCGCAGAGCTTAGTTCTCGTAAAGTTCCTTTCTTGCCGACCGTAACTATTTGTTCGAGTATAGCGATACCGTCTTCGTTTGTAATAGTTCTAGATCGAAGTATTTCTGTAACTGTCTTGAATAATTGCTTTCCTTGATTTGCAATTTCAGAAATATTTCCCTCGTTAGACATCGTTTTTTTACGGATCTCCGCTCTCAACTGACCGATGCGATCCCCGTATTCTGGAGCGATCACGTTTGCTATTATTTGAGTTGCTAATAAACTACTACCATTTATTTTGATTCTCCCCGGAGTCTCTTTTTCTCCATCTAATCTATTCCATCTAACGTTCTTTGGATTATGATGACATGTATGACATTCATACATAGATAGCTCAGGAAATAAAGAATTTTCCGATTTGTCAGTGCCCTGCAACAAGTCAAGAAACTGATATCCATATTGCGCTTGCCCCACTGCCCACTCTTTAATTTGCCTGTAAGGTTTTTTCCGATTAATGTAGTCCTCGTCAACATCATAGTGTCGAGGTTGAGCGTCAGTAAAGGTGACCAGTTCGAACACAAGACGTGGATGGCCAGCAGCCATTATTTTATGGGTAATTCTCTGATTCTGGTCCCCTAAATGGCAAGATAGACATAATTCTGCCTTGCTCGTTGAATTCCATGTGTCGTACAGCCCTTGGACCATTAACTCTGAACGAGCGGTACTAGGATTCGAATGGCTGGACAACCATAGTGAGCCAGGACCATGACAACCTTCACAAGAAACACCTTCGCTTGCTCTAAAGCGACTTGACTGTCGTTCCTCAGATACATTCGTTGTGTGGCAGTTAAGGCATACCTGGGCTTTAGTTGAGTCTCCTAAGCCTAAATTACTTGCTATTTGTTTTCCTTGTTCGGATTTTAAAGCAGCATAAGCATTAGCGTGTGGGTCATGATTATACCAAGTATTGAATTCGTTTTGCCTGACGTTAGTTTCATTTTGCACAGTCCCAGCGCCATGACAGTTCGAGCTTGAACATGAGGCTGACCCGATATATTTCGCATCGGGATTATCAATGTGAAGTTTTTGAATACTAGCGCTTTTGGCAATTGATGGTGTAACTAAAAAAACTAGGCAAACTAATCTGAGTATCGTATTTACATATTTGATAGATAGCGTCATTTATAATTTTGCCTGAAGTGTTTTTAGAGTATTTTTGAAGCGTTTTTCTTTAAAATTCATTGAATTTGAGACCGCGGTATAAAGTGAATCCAGCGATTTTTCATAGACATTTTCAGAACCGCTCTTTAAATACCCCTGTCCTGAGGCGGAGGTAATGAGAGAGCTCAGGCTCATCGCGATCATCTCTGCTTTACCGTAAGAAATTTCTGTTTCTTGGTTAGCGTATTTAACAATATTTTTTATTAATTTCGGACCAATATGACGATATTCTTCATACGGCGCTTCGAATTTTAATCGCTGCACTAAAAATCGTATTTCTTTTATCAAGGTTAGAGTTTCTTGTTTTTGAGAAACAGGGAGCATAAGTTCATCAATCAGTTGTTTCAATCTTTTTGACTTGCTATTGGGGAAGGTGGAGGCTATGGCCTTAATCATTAGTAAATTTCCGCTATAAACGGATGGTGTTCCAAATTCAAAGGAGCTATTTTTCCGGCTGTAGGGCTTGTTTATATTTTGATGACAGCTGAAACATTCAAAACTAGCTAGCTCGGGAATGAATTTGGCTTGAGTGATGGCTTCTTCGAGATAGTCTAGAGTTTGGATTGTGGAAAGAACTTGACCAATGAGCCATGACTGTACTCCGTTTACTAGACCTTTTCTTCGTTCGTAGTCGGAGTCATACCGGTAATGATAGGGAAGGTTCTCCGAGTAAGTCTCCAGCTCAAACCTAAGTCTTGGATGGCCTGCTCCATAAAAGGCATGTTTAAATTGGTTTTTTTTGTTTGCCTGGTGACAAGACAAGCAAAGATTCGCTCTATAATCAGGCTCGCTGGTTGGCGTCATCCCGGCCGATAAGTTTTTTTCGTGAGTGCTACTTGGATAGACATGTGTAGACAAAAAATTACCACCTGGTCCATGACAACTCTCACATGTGACTCCATCGGTTAATGAAAAGCGCTCCCCTCTTTGAGAATTTGGCACATAAGTCGAGTGACAACTTAGGCATTGTTTTACATTTTCACCATTTGGCAATCCGAGGTTTCTAGTTATTTTTCTCCCTAATTCGGATTTTAATGAATCATAAGCACTTGCGTGGCGACTCGAGTTCCAGATCAAGCGCTCTTTCATCAAAACAGTAGCGTTTCTCCATCTTTCTGCGGATCCGTGGCACTCCGAACTTCCGCAAGTCTCGACCCCCAAAAATTGTCCTTCCATTTCGATTGGTAATACATGGTTTTCGCTTAAAATAGCTAGCGTATTTGTCGATACAATTATAGAAAGGCCAAAAGTAAATAGGAAATATATATTTTTCTTCAAAACTTAATTCTCATTTCAACTCGGATTCCATTTATATCGCTTTGACCCTCTCTAAAACCTATCATTCCGTCCGTTCGAAATATCCAAGATTTTGAGAGGGGTTTTTGGTATCGCACTCCTATTGCGATTTGGTCCCCACGCGCGGTTCGACCACGCATAACATCATCTCCCAAAGGTGTCAGTCCAGCCAATTCGACGACAAGCTGCTGATTCAAGTTAAACAAATAAGAGACTCCTAGAGCCCCTCCGGCACTATCAAGGGCCGTGTCATCGAGCTTCGGAAATCCTGTCATACCATCTGTTTCAAAGTTAATACCTGTATTCTTTAGAATTCCGCCGGCTCCAAAATCTCGTGCGAGAGATTGCGGTCTATTTTTCCCGTAAAATAGATTGAGGTAAGGTACCAAAGTTGAGGGCTTAGAAGTTATAAGTGAATTCTCAATTAAAAACAGATAGCCATCTGCTGTTTTGCCTAACCCGTTCCCAGGATCTTGACCAACGCTCCAAAAAGCTCGCATGGAATTAGAGACCTTGCCAAAATAACGTTTTGTTATAGCTAAAGTCATATTGTGATAACTAAAATCACCGTTTGACCGTGGGCCACCATCATGCGTATAGGCCCAACCGGCTTCGATATATGCTTGATCTATATCAAGAAAAGCGGCTAAACCTATCAGGTTGGCTCTGTGATCATCAAAACTCCCGTTGTTTTCGACAATTGCTTTTGATGTAATTCTGTCGAAACCGCCGAAAAGCGTTATGTCATAGTTTGTGATATCAAAGAAAGAGCTATTCTGGGCGGTGAGCGATACAGCTCCGCCCATGAAGGCGTCCTCCATCCAAATGCCATTTTGAAAGAATAAAGGCATGAAACCGAAAGACAAGGGAAGATCGAAGCTAGTGTGAGTATCTGTTAGGCCTGAAACGATCGCCCCCAGTTCTCCCTCGAAAAAAAAGGCCTCTGGGGTCACATCTAAAATAGTTTCGTTTTTCTCTTTTCGCGTGTTTTGCACCGATCCGCCAAATTCGTGGCGAAGACTTTTCCCCTGTTCTACTCTGTCAAACGGCCTTAAAAATACATGTATTCTCTCCGTTGCTGTTAATCTTAAGTCAACGTTTAGATTAAGTCTCGTTGCAATTTGAGAGGTGTCTAGTGCTCCATTGTCATTATGAACCAAGCCAAATCTCCAGTCACCGAATACTAAAAGTTGTGGCCTGAACAGATTTTTACTACCCCAAACATCGAAGCCAGCTCCAATAGGTCCTTCTTGGTACATTGGGTAACCCCATTCTATTACCGGTCTTGGTACTTCACCTCGAGAATAATGCGCGGCGCCGTCCTCTATTTTATATTTGCCCCCATATATTTTGAGCTGTTCTTCAACATCATAAGGCTTGTCTTCATAAGAAGGGTCTGGCTTGAAGACTTCGGAATTATATTTTGTCGGTTTAGCGCCATCCGACATTTTAACTGGCTCATGATGATGGTGGTAATCCTCGCCATGCACTTTGCCTTCAGCCGGTTCAGGAATTACTGGATCTGCTTCAGTATCAGTTACCCCTTTCCGCAAAACTTGTGCTGTAGCAAAGTTAATTGACAATAAAAGGACAAGAGCCACTAGCGCCACTGTGACGCCAAATAGGCTATTATAATTATATCTTACTGCCTTTAACATCAATGGTTTGTTGCTCCAATCCAGGCCCGATTCTATTTATTTTGCGACATAACCTGGATACGTATTTTTGTCTACTTTATTTTTCTTTCCATTTTTTATTTCGAATTCCGCTGCGTAAGGGTGGATATCGATCATCCATTCATTAATGGACTGTTCCATATCAACTGTTGCTCCAACAAATTTCATAAAGTAAATGGGTTCAGCACGACTTCTAAACCTAGATTGTAATGTATATTTACCAGGTTTCGTAATTAATTTGCCAGGTACTTTATAATCTACCTTTCTTGAAGAAAGTGGTGGTAAGCTTCTTCCTTCCATCCTAATCAGAGGAGGGTGATTGATTACTGAAGTCGGTAATCCAGCAGGTCTGATATGGGGCAATTGGTCAACATCAAAATTAACAGGCAAATACATTTCTCTATCTGTACCTTTAACGTTAGTAGTAAGGAATTTAGTTTGCAAATTGAATAGTTGTTTATCGTATTTAATCGTACCTGCTGCAACCTCGAGTGAATGGATATCGGCCATGTCTCCGTATTTATCAACATAACCGGTCTCCCAAACGGTAACTCCGTCAGGGTCAACTAGCGCAACGTTAAACCACAGCTCAGGTTGCGCACCAAGACTGCCCGATGGCAGGTTATGACCGCTGTCCTTGTTTTTTATATTATAACTAAATTTAAGTGATTTCCCTGTTTCCATTTTGCTTGAAAAAAATGGGCCATCAATGTGCATGGAGTTTTCCATCACCTCGATCCTTGATTTCTTCTTATCTTCTAGCAACTTATAGTTAAGTGAAATGACGTATCTAGCTTCTTCGCGATCTTCTCTGTTGCTCCACTCTTCTGGAAATTCAGCTTTGATCAGCCCTTTCTCTATTTTTTCTTCCCATTTTGGTTCTCCCCATGGAGACCGATAGTCGAATTTCAGCCAATCATCTATTGACCATTTAATGGCTTTGGGATTGAAAGGAAAAAGGCCTGGATGTGCGATCGGATACCCAGGACCATAAAATAAGTGATTGGAATGCTTGGCGTTTGGGTCACCTACTGTTTGTCCGTTCACAATTGCTATTGGCCATGTGTCGTATCCTGCCGGTTCGCCTGGAACTTTTCCCATGTGGCAATCTTGACAGGTGATTCCGGCATCTGCCGCTGGACTTGCCCGATACTGCTCCCAAACAACTTCCAGTTTGATCCCAGGATGGACTGCTACTTGGTGGCAGGAAACACAAAACTCACTTTTTGATATTTGTGTAAATTCGATTGGTTTTGTGTGGATTACTGACCATTGATCGTTAGTCGGCGCAGTATCGTCGGTGAGGACGCTCACCTCGTATTTATCAGCATTGGTCAAGACCTGCTCAATAGCATTCCCAGTGCCCGCTCCGTAAACTGGAGCATTGATCGGTGCAGGCATGACATGTCGTTCTCCATTTACTTTTCCGAACTCATTTGAGATTCGGTGGCAAGTGATACAAGTCACCCCCTCGCGAGATATATCTGACCGCTCCCAAAGCGCTTTTTCGCGAGGTTCACCCATCTGCGTCGCAACTTGTTGATGACATCTAACACAAAAAGAACCAATAGTTCCTGATGCAAGGCTGTTAAGGGCTTGTTCAAATTTATGAAACATTGGTGATATAGAAGAGTAAGCGTGGTTTGAAACGGCCCACTCCCAAAAGACTTTCGGGTGGCAAGATGCACATTGTATTGCGCTGGGGTAATTTGATTCAGCGAAGACGGCCGCATGGGGGTCTTCGGCGTGAGAATGGAATGACCATATGGCCGTGACGAAAACGCATAATTTTAGTAAATTTCGGTGAGACATTTTTCTACTACCCTAATTCTAAGTTGCTCATGATTAAATGCAGGGTTTAGTGCTTTCTCTCCTTCAGCCCCTATTGCATATTATACATTAGTTTTTACATAAATTGTACTTCCTGATACCAGAATCTAACCCTATTTTTATCGACATATTTTAACGCCACTTTGGCCGTCGACCACTGTTCCAATTTCACAGCAACGGCTATAACCAAGCTCAAGCAGCATATCCACGCAATGATTAGCTTTGTTGGCATCAACAGAAAGTAGAAATCCACCTGCAGTTTGAGGGTCGAAACACAAATCAAAACGCGGATCATCCTTTATCTGGCAATCAACTTCATACGGCACATTGATATTTTGCGGGAACAAACTGCTCCGAACCTTTTTTAATGATAATTCTCTAGCTCCTTCGAAAAATGGAATTTTTTCTAAATTGATTGTAATGCCGTAAGCATTATTTTTTGTCATTTCAACAAGATGGCCAACTAAACCAAAACCGGTAACATCCGTGCAACTGCTTGCAAATTTACCAATAAAATCTGTAATGTCGTCTCTCCTTTGTTTAATTTCGTTTACTATTTGGTTTAGCCATTTGCCTTTTGTATGTCCAGCCATCAATCCAGCAAAAATTACACCGGCCCCGATGGCCTGTGTTAAAATAATCCGATCGCCTAGCTGAATGTTGTTTTTTTTGATTACCTGATCTTTGCCTACAACCCCATTAATAGCTAATCCGAGTGAAATAGATTCGGCTTCATTGGTGTGTCCTCCAATCACAGTTACTGAATAAGTTTTAAGCCCATCGAGCAAACCCCTTAGAGCTAGACGCAAATCATTTTTCATTAACTTTTCATCATTTAAAGGAACACCAACTAACGCCAAGGCGGTTTTAGGTGTCCCCCCCATCGCTGTAATATCGCTGACTGAATGATGTGCAGTAATTACCCCCATATCGTAAGGTTCGTCGATAAGTTGCCGAAATCCGTCAATTGTATGTAAATTTAGCTTATCGCTATAACTTATTGAAAAACCTGCATCTTCATCCATGTTATCTATGTTAGAAAAACTCTGATCTTTTTTAAATTCTTCTAAAACACCTCTCAGGATATTCGAGCCAACTTTGGAGCCACATCCTCCACATCGCTCTATTTGAAGCTCATTAAGGGGGAGGTCGTTTTTTTTCATTTTTGCAAATGATTTAAATTTATTAATGAATCTAAGGTCGATAAAACTTTTTAGATGCCAAAAAACCATCCCTCGCAACGCTAGCCGGTTGTATGAGGCTATGGCGTCGCCGGTAGCGGTTCCAATTAACGAGAGCTTTAAAGCTTGGGGCTTGAAGGGTACGAGGCGCTTTTTATCTATTTTTTTTTGTATATTCTTGACTAACGTTTGTCCTTGACGGACCGCTATTAACCCTGATTTTGGTAGTTTTGGATATTTAATTAAAGATGCGGCGTCGCCAGTGACAAAAATATTTTCAAAGTGTTCGCAAGTAAGATCCTTGTTTACTCTAATAAAACCATTTTCACATAAAGGAAGCCCGCTTATTTTTGTCCAAGGTTGTGGAGATGGTCCCGTTGCCAAAATGCCAAGATCAAGTTGAAATGAATTTCCCTCAGGGGTAAAAACATGATTTCCCACTATTTTAGATGCAAGAAAGCTTGGAATAACTGTGATTTTGTTTTCTTTAACAACTCTTAGGCATTGTTTTCTTAAAATAGTGTCAAGGGATTGAAATAGGGATTCTTCTTTAGTGAGAAAGAAAATATCAAGTTTAGTATTATAAGCCATATCTTTTAGGTGAGATTCTAATCGTTTTTTTACTGCCAATATGATTTCCAATGCAGCTATTCCTCCGCCGATTACGCCTATCCGAATGTATTGGCGATTGCATTTTAAGGAAGCGATCCAAACCTCAAAATCGGAAAAAAAAGAATGAAATGGTTTTAGATTCAAAAAATTAGAGTTTTTTGAACCAGGAATTTTTTTTGTATCAGAACCAGTGCTTATGCTTAAGATATCGAATTCTATGCGCCCTCGTTCCTTGCATAATATAATTTTTTTATCTGGCTCAATCGCCACGAGAGTGTCTTTAAAAAATCTGCAGTTGGCGCTTAGGGTAAGCTTTATCAAATCGATGCTAGATTCATCGAAATTATACTTTTTTGAGATTAGTCCCGGGATCATGCCGGAGTAGAGTTGCTCAATATTTGGATTTACAAGTGTTATCCTGGTATTTTGAAAAAATCCCATGCTTTTTTTGTTTATTACGGTTAGGTTCGCATGACCACTCCCAACTAAAACTACTTCTTTGATACTGACATCTCCTTTGACTTTTATTACAAGGTTAATAAGATGAGCTTTCCGAAAATTTGATTTTATGTAAATTAAATTTTTTTTTGTCCATTTTGCCTAGATTATTTTCCTTATACTTATACACGATTTGGGTTAGAATTTAACGATTATTTTACAATAGGATTTTAATTTGATTATACAGGAATTAAATACAAATTTTGGTTGTTACATTGACGGATTTGATGTCGCTAGTTCAGTAGTTGACGAGCATGTATCCGAGGTAAAACGGGCTTTAAGTAAATATAAATTTGTTGTGATAAGAGATATTAATCTTGAACCAGCAGGCCTGGAAAATTTAGGCTCCAAGTTTGGACCTTTCGCCGATGATCCGTATTTAGGATGTCTTGATAATTATAAACATGTCATTGAAGTCAAAAGAGACGCAAGAGAAACGACTCCCATTTTCGGGAGTGATTGGCATTCTGATTGGAGTTTTCAAAAAACACCTCCGATCTATACTTTTCTCCATGCGAAAAAAGTTCCTCCTGTTGGGGGGCAGACGACTTTTGCTGACTGTGTCGCTGCGTATGACAGGATGAGTCCCAACGAAAGAGGTTTTTTCAAAAAAATTCGCGCCAAGCATACTGCCGCGAAAGCCTATGGGCCTGACGGTTTGTTTTCCAATGACGATTCTACTCGAGCGATGAAGATCAGAGTTTCGAATGAAGCGAACGACTACGTTTATCATCCGCTCATAAGAACAATTACTGAAACCGGTGAAAAGTCATTATTTATAAATCCTGTTTACACGGTGGATTTGTTGGATAGCAACAATGAGTCTGTTGGCTGTAAAATTGATGATCTAATAAGAAAGATAACTATGACTGAACATCAGTTCAAACTGTCTTGGGATGCAGGCTATTTGGTCATTTGGGACAATAGGCGGGTAATCCACAAAGCTGAGGGCGGATACGATGGCTACGACAGAATTCTTTTGCGAGTTACGATAGGTAGTGAAATTCCCAAATAGGTTACAAAAGGAAAATGGTTTAAAGATGAAAAATAAAAGAGAAAAATTGATTATTTTGGGCTCAGGGCCCGCTGGCTACACAGCGGCAGTTTACGCCGCTCGCGCCGCATTGGAGCCTTTACTAATAACTGGGCTTGAGGTGGGCGGACAGATGACAACTACTACCGATGTAGACAATTGGCCAGGTGACGACAAGGGTGTCCAAGGTCCCGAACTGATGATAAGGATGAAAGATCATGCGGAACGGTTTGGAACAAAAATCATAAATGATTCAGTAATAAAAGTTGATCTGGAAGATAAAAATTTAAATCTTGAGGGCGAAAATTCTAGTTATTTCTGCGAGACTTTGATTATAGCTACTGGTGCGTCTGCTAAATATCTAGGTCTTAATTCCGAGAAAAAATATTTGGGTAAAGGTGTTTCTGCTTGTGCAACTTGTGATGGATTTTTCTTTAAAGACTTAACGGTGGCTGTGGTTGGCGGTGGAAATACTGCGGTAGAGGAGGCCCTCTACTTATCGAATATAGCATCGAAAGTGCTGCTTATTCATCGACGAGACAAATTAAGAGCGGAAAAAATCTTGGTTAATAAACTGCTCACAAAACAAGAAGCTGGAAAGATAGAAATCCTTTGGCAGACTGAGTTAGTTGAGGTTTTAGGCGATGATCAAGTTGTAAAGGCTATAAAAGTCACGGATAACAAGAAGCAAAGCGTAAGAGAAATTCAATTGGATGGTGTGTTTATTGCAATCGGCCATGAACCTAATACAAAACTTTTTATTGATCAACTGGATATGGTTGATGGCTATATTGTTGTAAATAAGGGTGGCGGCCACTTTCAAACACAAACGAGTAAAGAAAATGTTTTTGCGGCTGGAGATGTGGCTGATTCTGTATATCGGCAAGCGATTACGTCGGCAGGCACGGGTTGCATGGCTGCTTTAGATGTAGAGCGATATTTTGAATCAAAAGTCTAATCTTATCAGTCACCTGAAATTGACATTAATGGCAATGTTCTGGGCGACTTCTTATCCCGTAGGTGTCTGGTTAGCTCAGTACAAAGCGCCAGAGACGATTGTGGTAGTGCGAGTCTTAACAGCTTTCATCTTTTTGGTGATACTTGCCAAAATAACTCGCACAGAAAAATTTAGCTTGAATAAAAAAATTTTCTATCAGTTGATTACTCTCGGTTTTTGCGGCTTTGTCGTACACAACTATCTGATGTTTATTGGATTAGAATTTACAACGGCCACTAAGGGCGCGCTGATTAACGGAGCTATTCCAATAGTTGTGATGGGGTTAGACTTTTTACTTTTCAGAAAAACAATTCGGCCTGGCATGCTCGTTGGTTCTCTAATCAGTTTTGTTGGGGTTTTGCTTGTAATCACTGAGGGTAAGTTAGTTGAAGTTATGGAGTCTGGAATTGGAATTGGGGAAACGTTATTTCTTGTGGCTATAGTTGGATGGGGATTTTACTCTATCATTGCGAAGCCACTTTTGGAGAAAAACCCACCGATATGGGTTACTGCTTTCCCATGCCTGTTCGGGGGGATTCTATTGATGCCTTTTTTGGCGCATAACATTGAAAACTCATTGATTATGTTGGCAAATCGACATGTTTTAGTAGTGCTTCTAATTCAAGGTATCCTAGCTATGGGATTGGGGTTTTTATGGTATTACGAAGGTATAAAAGAGTTGGGCACTGCATCTGCGGCCATGTACCTAAATTTAGTTCCTATTTTTGGAGCTGGTCTGTCATATGTCTTGATTAACGAGCATCTAAGCAAGACGGTTATGTTTGGCGGATCCCTTACTATTTTAGGAGTCGTTTGGGTTAATTGGTTTCGCAATGCTAATAGGGCTACGAATTAAAGCTGATGATATATCTACCACCTCCACTGACTACCACAGAAGAGTCGGGATAAACAACGAGCGTAGACGTTGGTTCTTCGATGACTGCTGGCCCTGAAATTTTATCACCCACAGATAGCACTTCACCTTTAAATATTGAGGTTTTAACTTTCTTGCCATCAAAAATAGTCTCTTTTTCTCTGTCATGTTTTTTTGATTTCGTCTCAGAGGTTCTGGATGGTTCCAGGGATGGTGCTTTAACTTTTCCTATAAGACGTCCTCGCCAGTTTAGACACTCAACGGTTTGCCCTTCATCGATGATTGCAAATACTCTTTCGTGCATTTGGTGAAATTTCGTTATCAAATCTTTTACATCGAGCTCAGAATTAAACTCTCCGTTTTTCAATTCGATTTCTAGCTCCCAAACTTGAAATCTGTATCTTGCTTCTACGAAATACCTAATCTCTGTGTCTTCGATGCCACGATTATTCAAATTTTCTTTGAAGGCTCCTAAGTCATTATCAATTTTTTTAAGAGCTTCTTTAACGCCTTCAAAATCGAAATTGTCAGTTGTGGTCAGCTTGCTAGCGCCGGCTTCGGTAATTATATCGGAAAATTGCATCCCAGAAGCGCTCAGTGCTCCAGCTGTTCTCGGAACTAGTATTTTTTTACATCCTAGTTCATTAGCTATTGGAACAATTCCTAGTCCCCCAGCCCCTCCTCCAGCAACTAGGGTTGATTCAGCAGGATTAATTCCTTCATTTATAGTGAGTTCTTTAATAGCTTCAATCATATTTTCATTAGCTACCGCCATTATAGCAAAAGCAGTTTTGTCTACGCTTTGTCCTAAAGCTTCGCCTAATTTAGCGATAGCATCGTGAGCCGCTTTTTGATCAAGATCCATTCTTCCACCGAGAAAATGTGCTGGGTCGATATAACCTAACATAACCGCTGCATCAGTCACTGTTGGACTTGTTCCTCCTAATCCATAACATGCTGGCCCAGGTTCCGAACCCGCTGATTGAGGCCCGACCCTTAACAGTCCACCTGAATCAACCCACGCAATTGAACCGCCACCTGCCCCAATGCTATGCACAGCGACGGAAGCCATTCCAAGATTATCTCCCATCCATCTAGGTCCAAGCCATGTATCCCGCGAAAATTCAATTGTGCCATCTCTCACTAAGCTGACGTCAAAAGTTGTTCCGCCCGCGTCACAAACAATAATATTGTCGTCGAGATTTTCGGCGCTAACATAGGCTTTACCGGCGATTGGTGCCATCGCGGGGCCAGATTTGACTAAAAAAATTGGTTTTTCAACAATATCCGTCAGGTGCATGACTCCGCCATAGGAGGTGCTAACAAGGACATCGTTTTGGTATCCTGCCTCAGCCAAATCACTTTGAAGGTTAAGGAGGTAGGATTGCATTAAGGGCTTGAGACTCGCATCAATTGCAGCCGAGGAAGCCCTTCGGTATTCGCGAACAATTGGATTCAGGCGATGACTCAGTGTAATAGGTAATTCTGCTTTGATTGACCGTATGATTTGCTCAACTTTAAGTTCATGCTCAGGATTTGCTACGGACCACAAAAAGCAAACAGCGATAGCCTCAACGCCTGATTTCAGCAAGTCTTCAACTAGCTTAGTAGTGTAGCCCACGTCTAATTCTTGTTCTATTCCGCCTTCGGCATTGATTCTTTCTGGTATCTCGAATGTTAATTCTCTAGGGATATAAGGCTCTGGATAAGGGATCGATAGATTATGCGGTTCTGTTTTTCCTCCCTCTTTCAAAAGCAAAATATCTGGAAATCCGCTGGTTGTTAAAAAGGCCGTTTTAGCTGTCTTTCTCTCAACAATTCCGTTGGTAGCTCTAGTCGTTCCATAAATAAAAACACTAGTTTTCGACAATAGTTTTTCGGTCGTGGTTCGGAGTTGTTCGGCTGCTACAGTTAGCCCCGCATTAATACTGTTGAAAGCTCTTTTTTTGTCAGTGAGAGCTTTTCCTACCGTAAAGTTTCCGTCACTATCGGTTACTACTACATCTGTGAAAGTTCCCCCAGTGTCTACAGAGACTCTATAATCCATGACGCTCCTTTTTTAGTTAACTGTTTAAATTTTATAATAACATAAAACCCTGAGCTAGCTTTATCTTCTAGGTCATTTAATAGGTGAACCTTAACAGTAATATGTTACTATTTTAGATGATAGTCGTTCAACACGTAGTTATGACAGAAATCTGAAAACCCCGCCAGGCCTGAAAAGGAGCAACGGTATTGGAATTGCTGGGTATGATTCAAGTCGAACGGCTATCATTCTTGTTTTTGTATTTTAGTTTTTAAATTGAGAAAAAAATGGGTTACAAGGCCTTGGCGCGAAAATGGCGTCCCAAAAATTTTGATGAAGTTATGGGGCAGACTGAAACTGTCTCTCTACTCCGAAATGCATTGACGTCTGAGCGTGTCCATCACGCCTATCTCTTCACAGGGACTAGAGGTGTTGGCAAAACGACCATGGCCAGAATATTTGCCAAAGCTCTTAATTGTGAAAAAGGGGTTACCCCAAATCCCTGTGGCAAATGCTTTAGTTGCCAGGGTATCGATAATAACAATATGGTTGACTTGATTGAAGTAGACGCGGCTTCACGAACAAAAGTCGAAGAAACGAGAGAGCTCCTCGATAACGTGCAATATGCTCCGACACAAGGTCGTTTCAAGATATATTTGATCGATGAAATACACATGTTTTCGAAACATTCGTTTAATGCTCTGTTAAAAACGCTAGAGGAGCCTCCAGAGCACGTGAAATTTTTGTTAGCAACAACGGACCATGAAAAGATCCCAGCTACCGTCCTCTCTCGTTGCCTCAAATTAAATTTAAAAAAAATTTCAAATAAATTTTTGATTAATTATATTGAGCAGGTTTTAGAGGGCGAAGGGATTGCTTCATCAAGAGAAGCAATAAAAATTATTGCGGAAAGCGCTGATGGCAGTGCTCGAGACGCTTTAAGTCTGCTTGATAGAATAATCGTTTTGAGTGACGGGAGCATAGAGACGGCGGATGTCTCTAAGCTTTTCGGGATTATTGATAAAACAATTATCATAAAAATATTTGAACTTATAGCTGAAAATAATCAAGCTGAGGTTTTCAAATTGATTCGTGATTTGGCAGAGTTAGCGCCTAACTATGAGTTGATGCTTGACCAAATGCTATCCTTGTTAAAAAAGATTGCTGTTTTTCAAGTAACTAAAGACGCAAGCCAATTATCCCAAGACGAGGATAAGATAATAATGTTGTCAAAAAAAATAAACCCTGAGCTTTGCCAGCTTTTTTTTGAAATTTGTTTGCTTTCAAAACGAAACCTTATCTATTCAGTTGAACATAACGTTGCTTTCGAAATCATGTTAGTACGTCTGTTAAACTTCAAGTCTGATGCTAACAACGAATCGAATTCTCAAACTCAAGCTGGCAGTTCATATTCTAATTCTTCTATTGGCGATACACCTTCCAAAGGTATGGGGTCATCAAATGATGAGAAAAAAATAAATAAAAAAGATTCTACCTCAGCCCAAGCAATTCAATGTCTAACTTGGTTAGAAATCGTAGAGAGATTAGACATAGGAGGCCTGCCCGGTGAGCTAGTAAATAATGCAGAAATGACCTATTTGAAAAATGAAAATATTTCACTCAAAATTCCTCTCAAACATCAGCATCTCAATAAAAAACCTTATATCGATTCCATAGAAAAAAGAATAAATAAGGTCTTTGGCGGGACCTTTAAAGTGGCGGTTGGTTTAGAAGAGTCAACTCCTGATGTAGACTCCCCTGCGTATCAGAAAGCAGCTACCAAGGAGGAGAATACAAGTAAAGAAAAAGAAAGATTGCTCAACAAGCCTCAAGTTCGAGATTTGCAGAACTTGTTTGACGCAAAACTCAAGGACATCCATTTAAGGGAAGAAACATAGAGGAAAGTGTTGGATGAGATCGTCACCACTTTTAAATGAACTCATAGTCGCATTACAGTTTTTGCCTGGAATAGGGCCGAAGTCGGCTCAACGACTAGCCTATTTCATGATTGAAAAAGGACATACTAAATCTAGGATTCTCATTGATGCACTATCCCAATGCTTAGAGAAAATCGATCGTTGTAAAAATTGTAGAACCTTTAGTGAGTTAGAAATATGCTCGATTTGCTCCAATATTAGAAGAGATCGCTCAAAAATATGCGTTGTGGAAAGCCCATTGGATGTTGATTCAATTGAGGCTAACTCAGACTATGATGGATTATACTTTGTTCTTTTTGGACGACTGTCACCACTGGATAACGTACTAGCGGAAGATTTGGGTTTAGATCAGTTAGAGGATCTATTATCCAGTGGAAATGTAAGTGAGTTGATTGTTGCAACAAGCATGACAATGGAAGGTGATGCAACGGCATTTTTTCTCAAGGAAATAGCTGCACGTTATTCGATTTTGATAACTCGTATTGCGCATGGCGTGCCCTCGGGTGGTGAATTAGAATATGTTAATAGTACTACCATATTGCATGCCTTCAGAGGAAGACAGAAATATTGAGAAGGGGATCTTTAATGACACGAAAATCACCGGATAGTTTGATTTGGATAGACTTAGAAATGACTGGCTTAAATCCTGATCAAGACCAGATTATAGAAGTGGCAGTAGCTATTACAGATCATCATCTTTCCGAGATAGTTGAGGGCCCGAATCTTGTCATTGGGCAACCAGAAAAGTTGATGGAATCCATGGATTCGTGGAATACTAAACAGCATAAAAAATCAGGTTTATATAAAAAGGTAGTTCAAAGTGCTAACTCTTCAAAAGGGGTGGAATCCGAAGTATTGCAGTTTCTAGAGCAACACTGCCTGCCCGGTGTCTCTCCGATGTGTGGAAACAGTATTTGTCAGGACCGTCAGTTTTTGAGAAGGTGGATGCCAGAGTTGCACAGTTATTTTCATTATCGTAATCTTGATGTAAGTAGTCTAAAGATTCTAGCAAGCCTGTGGAATCCTGAAGTGCCAAAATTTAAAAAAAAAGGCTCTCACAGAGCTATAGATGATGTAAGAGAATCCATAGCAGAATTACGTTACTATAGAAAAATGATGTTCAGTAAATTCCATTGATTATAAATGTCGCACGATGAACTTGTTTGTGGTCATTCTGCTAAGTTACTTGACCAGGCCCTTATAAAAAAATTCAGGTTAACCGAAAGCGCGTTGATGGCCGCTGTTGGGTCAAGTGCGTTTAGAACTATTTCTGAGGAGTTTCCTGGCTACAACAGTTTTGATATTTTTTGCGGGCCAGATAAAAATGGGTCCGATGGACTGAATATTGCGAAATATGCAAGGAGTGTTGGATGTTCGGTTAGGATTTATATATTGAATCAAAATGCTATAAAAAAAGCGTTGCATTTATCGGTATTTGAAGAGTGCAAAGAAGCAGGCATCTCTATTCGATCTTTTAAAGAATTTAGTCTGAGAGAAGCAATAATAGTTGATGCAATATTCGGAATTGAAACAAATCGGTCCCTATCTCAAGAAGTCGAAGATACTTTAACTAGAATCAATGAGACGCCTAATCCAAAGGTTGCTATTGATATGCCAACAGGAGTTGATCCATCAACTGGAAAAATAGAAGCCATTGCCTTCAGGGCGCATTTGACGATTAGCTTTTTTGCTGGAAAGCAGGGCACTTTCACCTGTAAAGGACGCAGCCATTCTGGAAAAGTGTTGATTAATAAACTATCTCTTGTTGTTCGGGATGAATTAAAAAGGTTTCATTCGTCAAAACTTGAGGATCTGGAAAGCTTGAGGTATCTGTTTCCAGCCAGACAAGACTACTCAAGCAAGGTCGATTTTGGCCATTGTTTGATCGTTGGCGGGGCGCCTGGCTTTGCCGGCGCGTCGTTACTTGCCGCTCAGGCAGCATTGAGGACTGGTTCCGGTTTGGTTTCGCTTGCGACTCATTTTTCAAACTCAGAGGGTTTGATTAGCAGTCAGCCAGAAATTATGCTTCATAAAATTAAAGATGCCAAAGATATGGATAAAATTCTTGATCGCGCATCTGTTATTGGAATCGGCCCTGGTCTAGGTCTCTCAACTTGGAGCCGACAGATGTATGAAAAAATATTGAAATCTAATAAACCTATGGTTTTCGATGCAGATGCTTTGAACCTTCTTGCTGAGCAACCGAATTGTAATGATTGCCGCATTTTAACCCCCCATGCTAAGGAGGCGGGAAGGTTATTAGGGGTTACCGATATCCAAATAGAATCTGATAGATTTTCCTCTGCTGAGAGGATAGCGGAAACTTTTGGAGGAGTTTGTCTGCTGAAAGGACCGGGAACTGTTGTAGCTGGAATGGGGAGAACCACTAGAGTTATTGCTGGCGGAAATTGTGGCATGGCCACTGGTGGGATGGGCGATCTACTCACGGGTATAATCGTTTCACTTGTCGGGCAAGGCGTAACAGTATTTGAGGCTGCTGCTCTAGGTGCGAGCATCCATAACCGAGCTGCTGATAAAGCTAAAGATGATGGCTTGAGGGGAATGGTGCCTAGTGATTTATTGCCGATCATTCGGGATCTGTTAAGGTGAGAATGGTAAATTAGATGGTAAAAATTTTAAGGAATGAGTTGGAAACACAGAGACTTGGAGCACTGATTGGCGCAGCTCACACCCCTGGCGCTTCCATCACATTAGAGGGGCAGATAGGGTCAGGAAAAACGACGTTTGCTAGAGGCTTTCTACAATCGCTTAATTATAGAGGGCCCGTTAAAAGCCCGACCTTTACGTTGATTGAATATTATGAATTTGAGTCATACGATTTATTTCATATAGACTTGTTTCGATTAAATGATGTCGATGAATTAAATTATCTTGGGCTTGATGCAAACTCGAGAAATAGAACCACTTATTTAATAGAGTGGCCTAAATTCGAATTAACCTTTATTTCAAAAATTGATTTGAATATTACGTTTAAAGTGAGCGATAGTGGGCGTGTTGCAGTAATCGAAGCGCACACGCAAGAGGGCAGAAGATTAGTTCAAGCTTTGACAGTTTAAAGCGTTCGGAGGTGTTTATATTATTAAATATATTAAATGTTGCATAACTCTGATAATAGTTTTTAATGAGCTTTGGATTCCTGCTAATGTTTCCGCAGCTCTGAAGGTCGAAGTTAATAATTACGAATCTTTTTCGGTTGTTACCCTTAACGGGGATGATTTGGATGATGTATCTTCTTTTTTTTTACAAAAACCCTCTCGACTAGTTCTTGATATTAAATCATTGGACTTTCATGGATTTAGCGCTAAACTTTCTGATAAGGCCGGAATAGTAAAAGTGATGAGGCACGGTTTCCGCAATCCTGATTTGTTACGTGTTGTTCTCGAGCTAACCGTTGATCCTTCAAAACTTACTCTCGAGAGGGAGAGTGCGACAAAGCTCACTTTCCGCTTAAAAGTTAAAGAAGGCACTTTCGCAGTCAATTCGAGTCCAAATGTTAACTCTATATTTAAAGTGGTTGTTGACGCAGGACACGGCGGTATTGACAGCGGCGCGGTTGGGCCAACTGGTGTGTTGGAGAAAGATATCACTTTAGCTGTTTCTTATTACCTAGCTGATTATATTAATGGCCATCCTCAGATGAAAGCAATATTGTCCCGTAAAGATGACAGTAAAATACGACTTAGACAAAGAGTTAGGGTTGCCAGAGAGTCAAATGCTGACTTGTTTTTGTCGGTTCATGCTGATGCAATTAAAAATCGACAAGCAAGAGGTTCATCAGTTTATGTGCTTTCTCAGCATGGAGCTAGTAGTGAGATAGCCCGAATGCTGGCAAATAAGTCAAACGAAAGTGATTTCATTGGCTCGATAAAAAGAGAAAAAAAAGACGAAAACTTGTGGGAAACTTTAGTAGATCTATCCCAGAGAGCCACGATAGATGAAAGTATAAAGGTCGCTGATAGCATAATTAAACAATTAAGTAATTATGGACCCGTCCATCAACCTTTCGTGCAATATGCGGGATTCATGGTTTTAAAAGCGTTGGATATTCCTTCGGTTCTAATAGAAACAGCTTTTATCTCAAACCCTATTGAAGAGAAGAGATTAAGTGAACCTCGTACCCAAATAAAAATTGCCAGTTGGATTTATCGTGGCGTCTGCGATTATTTTGGACTAAAGTATTTTTTGAATAGTGAGGGCCGGACGCATATAGTAATAATCGGTGACACACTTTCAGAAATTGCTCATCAATTTGACGTTGACTTAGAGGAATTGATCCAATTTAATGAATTAAAAAGCGACATAATTCAGAAGGGGGATTTATTGAAAATTCCAAATAAAAATTAGAAAACGCAAATGTATGATTCAGTATTCATTATGGGGCCTACTGGTGTTGGTAAGACCGAATTATTAAGTAATTTAAAATTTAATGAACCCTTGCTCGCAATTAACGTTGATTCGGTTCAAATTTATAAAAATTTATTCATTGGTAGTGCAAAACCGACTCCTTTCCAAAAAAAGAGAATAGAATATTTTTTAATAGATAAATTAGAGCTTGATGAAAGCTATTCCGCAGTTAAATTCTATAATGATTGTGCGTCTGTGTTAGGTCAAAAAAAAAATATCGGCCAAGTTCCTTTTTTTGTTGGTGGGACTGGTCTTTATTTTCGAGCAATTGAGCATGGGTTTTCATTCGTCCCTATGATTGGTGGTCAATTCAGGGAAAAAATCGAGTTAGAATTAAAGGATAAGGGTCTGCCTTATCTCTATGAGAAATTGAGAAAAATAGACCCTAAACTTGCTTCTGCACTGCATCCTCACGATAAGCAGAGAATTATGAGGGGACTAGAGGTGTTCGAAAGTACGGGAAGAGCACTTTCTTCATTTCGATCTAAAGAACGGATAAAGCCATTGGTGAGTCGCCCCTTAAAGTTAGTAGTGTTTGAGCCTAATAAGGAAATCCACCATAAAAATATTGAAAAAAGATTTAACAAGATGCTCGAATTCGGCCTAATAAATGAGGTAAAAACTTTACTTTTGAGAAATCCTCAGGTTATTAATTCCCCAGGTCTAAGAGCGATAGGATATTTACAGGTGATAAAATATTTGACGGGCGTGTTAAGTTTCACAGAAATGCGGAGTGAAGCGATTCAGGAGTCTAAACAGCTAGCAAAACGTCAAATTACATGGTTTAAAAAGGAAAGAAACACCATTTGGATAGAATCTGGTCGTATTAATGATGCGATCGCGAAAATAATGTTAGAATTAAAGAATTAAAGAATTGTGGAGTTTTAGACCCAAATTAATTAATTAATGGAAGCTTGATTAGTTAAACTAGACGCTATGAGTAGTAAAAATCAATCTTTGCAAGAGCCCTTTTTAAATACTTTGAGGAAAGAGCAGATTCCGGTCTCTATTTTTTTAGTAAATGGAATTAAGTTGCAAGGGACAGTCGATTCATTCGATCAATTTGTTATCGTCCTAAAAAGCTCCGTTTACCAAATGGTGTATAAGCATGCAATTTCCACCGTTGTACCAAGTACGAATGTGAAAATAGAGCAGAAACTCATTGACTGAATTCGCAATAAGAATAAGGCACGACAACCAACTAAGCAATTACCCTGATTCAGGCGGTAGAAATTGAAAACGGTGGGTGTATTGGTTGTTTCATTTAAGGGACGTCGCCATGACCCAGATGAATTTTATGAACTAGTTAGAAGTGCTGATTTTCAAATAAAATTTAGTTGTTCTGCTGCAGTGGATAAACCAGATGTAAGAACTTATGTTAGGTCAGGAAAGTTGCAAGAATTAAAAGACCTAATTGCACTTAACAGTTTGTCTTTGTTGATAATAAATAGAGATATATCCTCTAGCCAGCATCGCAATATTCAGAGACAACTTTGTTGCCAGATTATCGACAGGACCGGTTTGATTCTAAATATTTTTGCGCAAAGAGCACGTTCTTTTGAAGGTCGAGTTCAAGTTGAATTAGCTCAGTTAGATTATTTAAAAAGCAAGTTGACTCGTGAATGGACCCACCTCGAAAGACAAAGAGGTGGTTTGGGATTGAGGGGTCCGGGTGAGACTCAGCTGGAAACAGATCGCCGTCTCTTGGGTTTAAGGATAAAGCAATTAACTGGTCGATTGAAAAAAATCAAATTAAGAAGGAGCCTTGCTGGCGGACTTAGAAAAAAGAAAGGTCTGCCTACCGTGGCTCTGGTCGGATATACTAATGCAGGCAAATCTACGTTATTCAATGCTTTAACCCAAAGTGAAGTTGAGGCAAAAGACCTCATGTTTGCTACGCTGGACCCTACTATAAGAGCTATGGAAATTGGTATCGATAAACGCGTGCTTTTGGCGGATACTGTTGGATTTATTGAAAATTTACCCCCTACTTTGATCGAAGCCTTCGCCGCAACGCTAGAAGAGACCACTAAATCTCAGCTGATCCTGCATGTTGTAGATATTGCTGATCCGGAATTATATGAAAGAATTAATGAGGTAGATAAAATCCTTAAGATGATCGGGGCAGATAATGTACCGACGATAATGGTGTATAATAAAATCGATCTGTTGGCAAAAGGGGCAATAAAAATAAATTCGCTGGCTCTAGACAAAACAGTTCGTGTTGAGGTCTCTGCTACAACAAAGGAGGGAATAAAGGCACTTAAAAAGGCGATAGTAAAAAATCTTTATGGTGCCAAGAACCGTATCACTGTTAGACTAAGAGCCACCGGTGGAAAGCTAAGATCAGTATTTTATGAGCGGGGTGTGGTTTTGAATGAAAGCGTTGGGACTAATGGGGACATCGTATTGACGCTTGAGGTTGACCGGTTTGATAAGCAACTGATGCTTAAGTATAAAGATATTTATGATTTGGTACCTACCGATGAACTGTCCTCGTACGAGAATTTTGATGTTGGTAATATTGGATTAAAAAATTAGAGTAAATAAGATAAAAATGGGAAAATAAAGATGTCATGGAATCCAGATAATAAAGAAAAAGATCCTTGGGGTAACAGGCCCGGAAATCAAGGACCACCTGACTTGGACGAGGTGGTAAAAAAAATGCAAGAAGGCTTCGGGAAAATTTTCGGCGGCGGGAGCGGCTCTAAAAAAAGCGGTGATGAGCCAAAAGGCCCAATATTACTAATAGCGGGGATATTATTTGTTTTGTTGCTCGGATATGAGATGGTTTATCGAATAGATCCAGCAGAAAGAGGGGTAGTAATGAGGTTTGGGAAATATGTTACTTCTTTGCAACCAGGCCCTCACGTTAGATTACCAAGGCCTGTGGAAGAAGTAATTAAAGTAAACGTAGAACGTATTCAAACTATAACGTCTCAATCGTCGATGTTAACAGGGGACGAGAATATTGTGGAAGTTGAGCTAGCTGTGCAATATCGAATTAAAGAGGCAACCGATTATCTGTTTAAGATCGCAGACCCAGATGTCTCTGTACGGCGAGTCACGGAGTCAGCCATCAGAGATATAATAGGCCAGAGCACTCTGACTTACGTTATTACAGAGGGGAGGGCGCAAATTGCCACAGATGCGATGGCGCTTATCCAAGATATTCTGGACGTCTATGAATCAGGTGTTGAGGTCACCAGTGTAAATATGCAACCAGCGAAACCGCCAGAAGCAGTTAAGGCCGCTTTTGACGATGCGATAAAGGCGAGGGAAGATGAGCAAAGAAAAATTAACGAAGCTGAAGCCTACAGAAACGAAGTAGTTGAAAAAGCAGCTGGTGAAGCTGCAAGAATTAGGCTCGAAGCTGAAGGTTATCGGGATAAAGTCATTGCTCAGGCGGAAGGTGAGGCGAGTCGATTCGATCAACTTTACAAAGAATATAGTAAGGCACCTGAGGTAACTAGAAAAAGATTATACATCGAAGCAATTGAGTCAGTTTTGTCGAAAACGAACAAAGTAATATTGGATAATGAAAGTGGCTCTAGCTTAATGTATCTCCCAATAGATAAGCTAATAGAGCGCGGTGGGTCAGGGGCAAGACAAAGAGGGTCAGACAGAGACGGAAGCGATATCAGCAACTTAAATCAAAGGGACGATTCGGTTGATGGTCAGCGCTGGGATAGAGATAGAGCAACAAGATAATAATTTGAATCAAAAAGAGAAAATAAATGGTCACAAAAATATCATTAACATTTGCCATAATAGTTGGAATTTTATACCTCGTGACTTTCAGAGTTTATGAATATCAATCAGCTATTCTTTTTCAGATCGGTAAGATTGAACGTTCTGATTTTAAGCCTGGTTTGCATTTTTTAATACCTGGAGTACAGAATGTCAAAAAATTTGATAAGCGGTTACAGACACTCGATGCTGAGCCGCAACGCTTTCTTACTGGAGAGAAAAAAGACGTCATCGTGGATTCTTTTGCTAGGTGGCGGATCCAAAACGTTGAACAGTTCTTTAAGTCCACAGATGGGGACATTCGAAGAGCCGGACTTTTAGTTTATCAAAAAATAAACGATAGTTTAAGAAGTGAATTTGGTAAAAGAACAGTGCAGGAAGTCGTAAGCGGTGAGCGCGGTAAAATCATGGAAGTTGTTACTAGGACAGCAAATGAGAGAGCGGCAGATCTCGGAATGGAGATTCTTGATCTAAGACTAAAAAAAATCGATCTACCGGTTGAGGTTAGTGCTAACGTCTACGAAAGGATGAGGTCAGAACGAGCTAGAGTTGCTAGAGAGTTTAGGGCTAGGGGAGAAAAAGAGGCAATTACAATTACGGCTGATGCAGATCGGCAACGCATTGTTATTTCAGCGGCGGCCTATAAGGATGCTGAAGAAATGAGAGGAGCGGGAGACGCGAAGTCGTCGGAAATTTATGCTAAAGCCTACAACAAAAATTCGGAATTCTATGATTTTTATAGAAGCTTGAATGCTTATAAGGCGAGTTTTGGCAATAATAATGATGTTCTATTATTAAAGCCAGATTCCAACTTTTTTAAATTCTTTGGCAATCCAGATGGTCAGGTAAAGTAGTTGGGCTAGCAAAACAAAGTAATGTCAATAACGAAGAGCCAATCTATATGGACTTTACCAGAGGGGATAGACGATCTTCTCCCTGCCGAGGCAGACAAACTCGAAGTTTGTAGATTTCACGCGATTGCGCACATGAAAAATTGGGGTTACAAATTAGTTTACCCACCTATTTTAGAGTACCTAGATTCGCTTTTACAGGGAATGGACCCGGAACTTAATTTGAACACTATGAAAATGGTGGACCAGTCAACCGGTAGAACAGTAGGTATACCAGCTGATATCACTCCACAAATAGCGAGAATAGAATCTTTCATGACTAACCAGCAAATTAGCAGGTTATGCTATGTAGGACCGGTGCTGAAAGCCAATTCCAGTCGTTATCCAGGCTCTAGAAATCCTATACAATTAGGTGCGGAGCTTTTTGGTTACGAAGGCCCGGCCGGTGATGTTCAGATAATAAACCTTTTATATGATCTCCTCAAAGTTTTAAGAATAGATGATCCTGTAATTGAGCTAAGTGATATGGGTCTTTTCAGAAGACTCTGCCGTGATGCTTTGGTTGATGAATTAGCTGAAAACGATATTTTAGACGCATTACTTAGAAGGGATTTAACCGATTTGCAGCATAGGTTAACAAGCTGGAAAGTTGCCCCGTCATTTTGTTCAAAATTTGAAGCCTTACTAGAATTAAATGGGTCCTTAGACGTTTTACTTGAAGCGGAAAAGATATTTAGAGGGTCGCCATGCTTGCTCGAAGGGATTCTTAGGCTTAAGTATGTTGCAGAGTCACTCCTGATAACAAATCCGATGATGGATATCAAAATTGACCTTTCGGAGTTGAGAGGATATAAATATCATTCTTCTACAAGTTTTATAGTCCACATAGAGGGTCTCGGAAGACCACTCTGTTGGGGAGGTCGCTATGACTATATGTCTCCTCGAGACCGAACCATCCGACCTGGAACTGGGTTTAGCGCCGATTTAAAATCTCTGTCAAGGATTTCTAAACTAAATGTGGGCCGCTCACGAGAAAAGATTGCTCTGGCTCCTTCAGTGCACAGCGATGAATTGCATAAACTTGTGAATCAATTAAGGAAAGACGGTTATGTTGTGATTCATCAATTGCCTGGTGAGAATTTTGAACATCCCGTGCAAGGTATCATAGTTCAAATGGAAAGCGGCTGTTGGGCTTTAAAAGAAATGAAGTAGTTTTTAGTTTCAGGAGATTCTATGACAAGCATCGTATTACTCGGCACTCAATGGGGCGACGAGGGGAAAGGAAAAATTGTAGACCTGTTAACCTCAGAAGCCAGTACGGTTGTCAGATTTCAAGGAGGAAATAATGCAGGACATACTCTAGTGGTTGGAGGTAAAAAAACTGTATTGCACCTTATACCTTCTGGAGTTTTACGCGCAAACGTAACTTGTTTAATCGGTAATGGTGTAGTTATCTCATTAGATAAGCTTTCAGAAGAAATAACTTCATTAGAGAACCAAGGAGTGTCTGTCTCCGACAGGTTAAGAATTAGTCTAGGTTGCCCTTTAATTCTGGATTATCATATAGCTATCGATAAAGCGAGAGAAGCTCATCTGGGAGCCAACCAGATTGGGACTACAAAAAAGGGGATTGGGCCTGCTTATGAGGACAAAATTGCTAGGAGGGCGATTAAGCTATCGGATCTATCTGATGAAATAATTTTTAGGGAAAAATTGAGATTATTAGATGATTATCATAATTTTGCACTTACGCAATACTATAGACAAGAGCCGGTAGATATTTCTATGGTATTTGATAAAACAATGGGAAACTGGGAAAAGGTTAAGGGTCTGACTGATGATGTTTCTAATTTGTTAAAACAGCACTTTGATAATAACCAGAATATTATTTTTGAAGGTGCTCAAGGTGCAATGCTTGATATTGATCATGGTACTTACCCCTATGTGACATCTTCAAACACGACGATAGGAAGCGTTTTCACCGGTTCAGGGATAGGCCCAAAATATAATGAAAATAGCATTGGCATTACAAAAGCTTATACCACCCGAGTGGGAGCAGGCCCATTTCCTACAGAATGCACCGATTCAGCAGGGAACTTTTTAGCCGAAAAAGGCAATGAATTTGGTTCTACTACAGGACGCCCTCGCAGATGCGGATGGTTAGATCTAGTTGCCTTAAAATACGCATGTGAACTAAACGGAATAACTCAGTTATGCATTACTAAACTTGATGTATTAGAAGGGTTGAGTCAGCTTCATATTTGTACAGCTTATAAAACAAAAGATGGAGCCGATCTTTTTTATCCGCTTGAGATTTTTGAGCTAGAGAAAATAAGTCCCGAGTATGTGACTTTTTCGGGTTGGAGTGAAGGTACAAAAGGTGCGAGAACTTTTGATAGTCTTCCGCTTCAGGCCCGCGATTATCTTAATTTTATTTCTGATGCTTTAAAGATAGATATCTCAATAATTTCAACTGGCGCCGACAGAGATGATACTATTATGTTGCGAAATCCGTTTTGCAGAAATGATTAGCAACTCAACTAAAGCTTCAATCTCTCCTTTTGAAAAATTTGAGAGTTGGTATGAACAGGCACACAGCGCAGAATTGGAAGCTAATGCGATGACTATTTCGACCGTCGACCAATCAATGCGTCCCTATTCTAGGATAGTCCTGTTGAAAAATTTTAATAATAGGGAATTTGTATTTTATACGAATCTTGAGAGCAAAAAAGGAAGGCAAATTCAAGAAAACCCAGCCGTCTGTCTTTGCTTTCATTGGAAATCGATAAAAAAGCAAATCAGAATTCAAGGAATAGCCGACGTGGTAGATGACTCAGTTGCTGATGAATATTTCGCAACTAGAGATCGTTCTTCACAAATAGGGGCTTGGGCTTCTGCTCAGTCAAGGAATTTAAATTCACGCGAATCGCTAGAGAAATCAATAAAACTTCTTGAAAAAAAATTTACCAACAAATCGATCCCTAGACCGTATTATTGGTCAGGGTTTCGGGTGAGTCCAAGTAACTTTGAATTTTGGGAAGAGATGCCGCATAGACTTCATATAAGAATTTTCTATCAGCGGGATGACCAAGGTAACTGGAACGATAAACTTTTATTTCCTTGATTATCAATTAATTCTTCTTCGGAGCATTGAGCCATTTATTTCATTGATCGAGGAAACTCCCATCAATTTCATATCGCGAATTATTTCTTCGCGCATGATACCCAAAGCTTTTTGTACGCCTTTTTGTCCTCCAGCTGCTAGAGCATAAAGATACATTCTTCCTCCAGAGCAAGCTTTTGCTCCAGATGCCAAAGCTTTTAAGACGTGGCTTCCCCGTCGAATACCACCATCTAAAATTACGTCGAGATCATCACCTACCGCATTGGCAATCTCACTTATTTGGTCGAACGGAGAGCGGGCTCCATCTAATTGTCGTCCTCCGTGATTCGATACCATGATGCCAGAAGCTCCAATTGAGACCGCATTTTTTGCGTCTCTGGGACTCATAATTCCTTTCAAACAAAAGTGTCCGCCCCACAGTTCGCGTAGCTCTAATGCTTTATCCCAGTTTAATGATTGGTCAAGCATTGTTGAAAAATATTCTCCTACGGTAATTGATATTTTAGAACCCTCTTTTACAAAGTTTTCCATAAGTGGAAGCCTGAATTTCTCATGTGTTAAATAGTTAATAGTCCAATTTGGGTGAGTAAGAAAGCTTAATAATGTTTTCGGTGTTAATCGCGGGGGTGAGGTGAAACCGGTTTTGAGATCCCTCTCGCGATTACCGCCAGTAATGGTGTCTACTGTCAAGGCAAGAACGTCAAAATTGGCCTCTTTTGCAGATTCAATCATCGCTCGATTAAGTCCTTTATCTTTATGGTAATAAAATTGGAAAATTTTGGGGCAATCGGGTAGAGATTTTATTTTATCTAGAGTAGTTGTAGTTAAAGACGAAACCCCAAACATAGTGTTGAAATTACTTGCTGCTTTAGCAACAGCTTCTTCTCCCTGAAAATGAAACAGTCTTTGTAAGGCTGTCGGAGAGCAGAACAGTGGCATTCCAAGCTTTTGACCCATAACAGTTGTGGATATATCGATATTTGAGACATCTTGTAGCACATTTGGCACGAGATCAACTTCCTCAAAAGCGAGAGTATTTCTACGATACGTGGTTTCATCTTCAGCGGCACCATCTATGTAGTGGAAAATAGCTCTTGGTAATCGTTTTTTGGCCAGAAGCTGAAAGTCTTTAATGTTTCTACAATTGTTTAGGTTTCTGAACATATATTATGGTTCTATAATGAGTTTGCAATAAACGCCATTCCTACTCTACACTGGATAAAATTTAACATCCAATAATTATAAGATTAAAAAATAAGGAGTGATAGCTAAGGTATGAACAAAAGGGCCATAATATGGGATTTTGGGGGAGTTGTAACAAAGTCTCCTTTTGATAACTTTAAGGAGTTTGAAATTTGTCAAAACCTTCCCGAAGGATTTATTAGAACGGTTAATTCGCAAAATTCGGATTGTAACGCTTGGGCTCTATTGGAAAAAGGAGAAATCGATAATGTTGTGTTCGATGATATGTTCTTGGAGGAATCAAGAAACTTGGGGCAGCCAATCAGGGGGGCTGATGTATTACCTTTAATAAATTGTGATATCCGTGATGAGGTGGTTTTGATTATTCAGAAGTTAAAAGCTATTGGCGTTTTTCAATTATGTCTGACTAACAACATAAATAAGCCATCTTTATCAATCGAATTATACCGTGATGACTACCATGTTAAATTAAAAAGTGTAATGAAATGTTTCGATCATGTATTGGAATCCAGCAAGCTTGGGATTCGAAAACCCGACGCTAGAATCTACCAGTTAGCAATAAAAAAAATAGGATTGAGTCCAAGCGAGATAGTTTATTTCGATGATTTGGGAATTAATTTAAAGCCCGCCAGAAACCTAGGGGTTAGAACAATCAAAGTTCTGAGTAAAGATCAGTTGATTAATGAGCTCAGAAATATTTTTCCAGAAGCATTCGAAAGTTAGATATTGATTAAGTTACAAAGTAAAAAATATGAAAATTGATGCTTTATTAAAATCCGCTAGTCCTTCAAAAATCCAAGATAAAGCCCGTCAATTAGAAGGGTTAGGTTACAATGGGTTGTGGACTTTTGAGGCGCAAAATGATCCATTTCTGCCGTTATCCCTTGCTCTTGATGCAGCACGGTCAGTGGATTTGGGTACAAATATTACAGTCGCATTTGCTCGCTCCCCGTTTGCGTTAGCACAGACTTCTTGGGATCTACAGCGGTTATCCGAAGGCCGATTTAAACTTGGGTTAGGTACACAGGTCAAAGCGCATGTTGAGAGACGATACTCAACGAAATTCGAAAAACCGGCAGCCAAGATAGAAGAATATGTAAATTGCTTAAGAGCCATATGGGACAGTTTTCAGAATGGCAGCCCACCAAATTTTAATGGGGAATTTTATAAATTCAGTTTATTGACTGACTTTTTTAACCCTGGGCCAAATCGATGTTCTCATATCCCTATTTATCTAGCAGGGGTAAATCCTCTTATGTGCGAGGTGGCCGGTAGGGTTGCAGACGGATTTCACGTGCATCCAATGCACACGGCAGGGTTTCTTAAAGATATGGTTCTTCCAAATATCAAGAAAGGTTTAAATGTTTCGGAAAATCCGCTTAGATATTTCGAATTGTATGCTCCTATTTTTGTTATAACGGGGGCGACCAATCAGGACAGAACTAAGATGGAGGAGATCGTCCGCCAGCAAATCGCTTTTTACGGCTCAACACCCAATTATGCTAGCTTATTCTCATATCATGGTTATCATGAGTTAGGGAAAAAACTTAATATTTCTCTTAAACGAGGTGAAATGGAAAAAATGGGAAACCTTATTCCTGATGCACTATTAGAGCAGATTGCAATCATCGACAATCCTGAAAATATCGCCAAACGGATCGTCGAAAGATATTTGGGCATTTTGGACCGCTGCTCATTATATTGTTCCCTTGATAGCGAGTATTTATCTAGTCTTTTTATTGATCTACCAGCAAAAATTAATAATGTATTAGCAGTGAATAGCGACTAACGATACAATAACGATACGACATTTGTAATCGTTTTTTGAGGGATACAATATATGGAAAAGTTTAATATCGTATTTTCAGGCGAGTTAAAAGATGGTTGGACAATAGAACAAGTAGCTGTAGGATTAGGTCAACTGTTTAAGGTTGATCCAGTAGGGTTGAGAAAAAAAATATTTGTTGATTCTAGTGTTGTATTAAAAAAAGACCTTACTCTAGAGCAAGCCCAAAAGTATGAGGCCGCTATGGCGGAGAGAGGTGCTAGTGTAACAATAGCTAGCCAGGAAAAAATCGATGAGGAACCTGCTTCTATGGCACATCATGAAGCAATAAAAGCCATTGACGCAAAACTTGCCGAGGCTGGAGCACTTTTAATCGAACCAAAAGTAGATGAGCCTGTAAATTTTGATATTTCACATCTTTCACTATTAGAAGCTGGAGTAAATTTAATTGAATCGGTGGCAACGGCTGAGCCTCGATACAACTTGGAAAGGTTCCAAATTAAAAAATTAGATGAATGAAAAAATAAGTTGCGATAAAACACATGAAAGACGAGTTACAATTAAAAACAAGAGATGTTGAGTTTCTTCTTTATGAAGTTTTCTGTGTGCAAGAGTTAGTGAAAAATGAACGATATTCGCATCATGATCGTGAAACATTTAAGGCGGTTATAGAGTTAGCGAAGGATTTCGCTGAGCAAAAATTTTATCCATTAGCCAGACCTCTTGATCAGAACGAGCCTTATCTTAAGGATAATAAAGTCGTAACAATTCCAGAATTAAAAAATACCTTAGATGAATACAAAGAGCTCGGTTTTACAAAAATGTCAGCGGACATGGCATTTGGAGGAATGCAGCTTCCATTTGTTATTGCTCAAGCGGCTGGTGCTTTTCTTGCAGCTGCCAACGTTAGTGCCATCGCTTATAGTTTTTTAACTACGGCTGCTGCTAATCTTCTCGCTAAGTATGGAACAGACAGTTTAAAGAATAGATTTTTAGGCCCCATGATAGAGGGTCGATTTTTTGGAACTATGAATCTTTCTGAACCTCAAGCTGGCTCCTCTCTAGCTGATATTAAAGTTCTTGCTAAACCAACAAAATCTGAACATTACTTAATTAGCGGAACCAAAATGTGGATCTCCGGTGGTGAGCATGATTTGTCTGATAATATAGTTCATATGGTCCTTGCTAGACTTGAAGGTGCTCCGTCTGGAATCGCTGGTATATCTTTATTTTTAGTTCCAAAATATCGAGAGGATCATAAAGGTAATTTTTCGAAAAAAAATGATATCCAAGTAGTGGGTCTTAATCATAAAATGGGTTGGCATGGGACAACAAATACTGTTTTAAATTACGGTGAAAATTCTGATTGTTACGGCTATTTGATAGGTGAACCAAATCAAGGTTTGTTGTATATGTTTCACATGATGAATGAAGCACGAATTGGTGTTGGCATGCATGCAACGGCCCTAGGTTATACTGGATACTTGCATTCTTTGTCTTATGCCAAGGATAGGATCCAAGGACGCAGACTTGGTGCACCAAAGTCAGAATTAAACCAAGTAAGTATAATCGAGCATCCAGATATAAAAAGATTATTAATGATGCAAAAGCTTGCTGTTGAAGGCAGTCTTGCCCTAACACTATATTGTGCCTTTTTATACGATAGGTATTTAGTAGAAACCGATGTCTCTTCTAAGGAGGAAATAAATTTGTTGTTGGAGCTTCTTACCCCTGTGGCGAAGTCTTGGCCTTCGGAATATTGTCTTGAGGCTAATAAGCATGCAATTCAGGTGCTGGGCGGATACGGTTATACGAGAGATTTCCCACTAGAGCGATTCTATAGAGATAATAGATTAAACCCCATACACGAAGGCACCCATGGGATACAGGCTTTAGATCTGATCGGCAGAAAGCTTTTTATTAATCAAGGAAGATCTTTTATTTATCTTCTAACTTTGATTAGGGAAACTATTTTTAAAGCAAAAGAGGATAAGGATCTCAAAATTTTTGGAGACGAACTTGAAGCATCAATTAGGCAATTAGAGTCGGTAGTTGAGTCAATAAAACTTAAAAGAAAAAGCTCAAGCGACTACTTGGCGTTATCGAGCGCAGGTATTTTTTTGGATGCTTTTGGGCTAATTTTGATAGGCTGGATGTGGCTTAAACAAGGTATTGTAGTTTTTGAGAAGTTGAGAGAGGAAGATACGAATTCGTTTTACTTGGGAAAGAAAAGTACGATTAAATTTTATTTTAATCACGATTTGCCAAAAGCAAGAGAGAGATTAGAGTTTATTGCGCGATTTGATTCCTCTTTTGTGGAGATGGAAAGGGATTGGTTTTAATAGGAGCCCGAAATGAGCGGAAATACATTTGAAAAATTAAAATGGCCACCTTCCTTATATTATAATTTTGCAACGGACGTAATAGATTTATGGGCGAGCGAAGAAAAAAATAAGGTTGCGATGTTATGGACAGATGGCTATAAAGAAATCAAATTAACTTTTAAAGATATTTCACAACAATCTCAACAGTTTGCAAATGCTCTAGCTAAACTGGGGTGCAAAAAGGACGATATTGTTCTTTTGATCATGGGAAGAGAAATCCAATGGTGGATAGTTCTGACAGCTTGTCTGCGTATGGGTGCTGTTTGTTCACCGGGGACTACTCAATTATCAAAAGAAGACATCGCTTATCGAGTCAAAGCGGCCGGGGCAACATGTATTGTTACTGATGATGAAAATGCGCAAAAAGTAGATCAGGTAGCTGAGGAGTGCCCAACGCTAAAAATAAAAATAAAGATTGGCAGCAAAAAAAAGAAATGGCAACACTATGATTCAATAATCGCTCAGGAAGATCCATTGTTCCAAAAACGTAAGACAAAATATTCCGACAGAGCATTGTGCTATTTTACGTCGGGGACGACTGGTTATCCTAAAATGACGATTCATAATCACGGTTATGGTTACGCCCACCAAATTACTGGGAAATATTGGCTTGACTTGAGACCAGAAGATCTACATTGGAATATAAGTGATAATGGTTGGGCGAAGGCAGCTTATTCGAGTTACTTTGGTCCCTGGAACCAAGGCGCTGCCTTGTTCATTTCAAACAATCCTGTTTTTACACCAGAAGAAACGATAAAAACATTAAAGAGGTACCCTATTTCTACTATGTGTGGTGCGCCGACTGTTTATCGAATGCTGATTCAACAAGATCTAACTGATTTTAGTTCACGGCATTTGCGTCATTGTGTGGGTGCGGGTGAACCATTAAATCCTGAAGTTATAGAAAGCTGGAAAGAATCTACTGGGTTGACGATTAGAGATGGCTACGGGCAAACCGAAACAGTTTTGATATGCGGTAACTTACCTCATGGTGAGATTCGTCTTGGCTCGATGGGGAAACCCATGCCAGATTTTGAGATGGCTATAATTGGGGGCGACGGGGAAAAGTTAGGTTTTAATGAAGAAGGTGATATTGCTATTAAGAATCCTTCAACAGGCGCTCCGGGTCTTTTTGTCGATTACTACAAAGATAGAGACAGATATGCACGGTGTTTTGTTAAGGAATGGTATATTACTGGTGATCGAGGGATGGTGGACGAAGACGGTTTTTTCTGGTTTGTCAGTCGGGCTGATGATGTTATTTTGTCAGCTGGTTATCGAATTGGTCCTTTTGAAGTGGAGAGCGCATTGCTCAAACATCCTGCAGTAATTGAATCGGCCGTGGTAAGCAGTCCAGATGAAACGAGAGGCGCGGTTGTTAAGGCGTTTGTAATCTTAGGAGACGAATATACTCCAAATGAAGAGATGAAGAAGATCCTTCAAGAGCATGTGAAAACGATCACTGCCCCATACAAGTATCCAAGGAAAATAGAATTTGTTAAATCCCTTCCAAAAACGGTAAGTGGCAAAATACGAAGAATTGAGTTAAGAGAGAGAGAGGGTGGTTAAATCGGAAATGTATTTTTGGCTGTTCTAAGTTGGTGAATTTTAGTAAAATTTTCAAGGATGGCTTTCAGGAACATAAAGAACCCTTTATCTCAATATACTTTCCGCTCTTACTCATAGGTACCGTAACTTACTCGTCCTTTCTGATATTGCCTTTGGCAGTTCTTGATGCAGGGGGCTCTACTTCTCAAGCAGCGGCAGTTCTTGGACTCAAAGGGTTCGGAATGATGTTGTTTGATATACCAGCTGGATTTCTCGTTTCACGAATAGGAAGCAAAATGGCAATGTCTGTTGCTTCTTTCTTGTTGTTTAGCCTATTCATTCTATATAGCTTTGCTGATTCACCTTTCGTATTTTTGTCTTTAGCTTTAGTGCATGGTTTCATAAGCGCACTATTTTTAGTCGGACGCATGCTATATATATCAGATAAGTATAATTTTGATCTTAGGGGCAGGGTTATTGCGATGTTAGCAGGAGGCTTGAGATTGACTGCTCTAATAGGCCCAATTATTGGGGGAATATTTGCTCAAGCTATTGGCTTCGAAAAAACGTTTCTAATTGGCTCCCTTTTCTTATTGGTAGCGTTTTATATCGTTTCTACAAAAATAAGCGATGATAAAAATAGAGTGAAAGCAAATTTTTATACTTCTTACGTTAGGGTGGCTGTTGACAATAGTAAGGTTTTTCTAACTGCCGGCCTTGCCTCAGTTATATTTATGTTAATGAGGGCTGCTAGAATCGTGCTTATCCCTTTAGTTGGTGATCATATTGGTTTGAGTGTAACTTCCATAGGATTTATAGTTTCACTATCTGCCGCAATCGACCTCGTTTTATTTTATCCGGCTGGAGTGATAATGGGGCGATTTGGGCGTAGGGCGGGGGCGATCCCAAGCTCTTTGTTGTTTGTCTTTGGATTAATTTCCTTAGCTTTTGCAGATACTTATTTTCTCCTGTGTCTCGCAGCTATCGTACTCGGGATAGCAAATGGGTTATCTACTGGGATTACCATGATGCTTGGAACTGATAATGCGCCTTCAAATAATAAAGGCGAATTTCTTGGTATCTGGAGATTGCTGACTGATGGTGGCTCTTCTCTTGGACCTATTCTTGCGAGCTTATCTCTTGCCTTATTTCCTTTTAATGCTGGCATACTTATTGTTGGTATTGCTTGCGGTTTTGGTGCAATTTTTGTCTTTTTCGGAGTCGAAAAAAATACGGATACTGAAAGGATTACAGATAATGTTTGATAAGGCGACAATAGACCATATTGTTATAAAAGCGAAATCGAGAGTGGAGATGGTAGATTTTTATTGTAACGTTCTTGGTTTTTCAGTTGAGCGAAGTATTCCCGCGATGACTCAACTTAAGCTAGGCTCAATACTAATTGATCTACTTGAACTTAGCTCCGCAGATTCAAAAGACAAGACTAGAAAAAATATCGACCATTTTTGTTTGCGCGTCTCGCCGTTTGACTGTTGCGATATAATAGAGCACTTTAAAAAGTGCGGTGTTCGTTACGAGGAACCAGAACAAAGATATGGGGCATCAGGTTTTGGAACTTCTCTATATTTTTACGATATTGAGAATAACAAGATTGAGTTGAAGGCGCTATAGTGAAGTGGTTAAACGATATTTTTTTTGTTCCATTTGAAAAACAAAAATTTTGGAGCAAGCTTCCCGGTTTGGAGTCTTGTTTTTAAAACCTTTAAGATCATTTCTTGGACACCCATCATTTTTATTTTAAGTGGTTTGTTTAGGTCGATCCATTTGATATCCTCAAGTTCACCGTCGATTTTACTGGTGCAAAAAAGGTTTTCTAAATTAATGGAAAAAAATCTTGCGTGATAACGGATGGGAAGGTAGGAAGGGGTTATTGCTCTGCCTAAGTACTCGAGGGTACCTAGATCAGGATAAATATTGTTTTCTTGGAAGAATCGCCAATTTTTGTTACTTTTTTTTTGATTAACCGAAAGTTGTATCCCAAAAACTAATCCAGCCTCCTCGTAGGCTTCTCTAATAGAAGTCATGGCTAGTGCATGGGCCTTTGATATACTATTGGATACTCCCATATCTTTAATTGATTTTTTGTCGAGGTGATTTAAAAAATTCGTGGTATAATCTGTTCTTTCCTTGACCCCTCCAGGGAACACATAGTACCCGGGTTGAAATTTCGCACTATTCCCCCGTCTCCCCATTAAAACTTTTATCTGCCCCTCTTTTTTTTTATAGATAACGAGACTGGCAGCATCAACGGGCCTAATGATTTTACCTGTTCTGTTCATTTTTTTATAATTTGAAATTTTAGAGTCCCATCAGCTGCAATTTCGAATAATAGTAATTCGTAATTCGTGATCTCGCATAAGCTTTTTAAGTCTTTTTCAGCTCCAGGATCAGTCGCATATACTTCAAGGACCTCGTTTTGTGTAATTGAAAGTAAAGCTTTTTTTGTTTTTAACAAAGGTAAAGGACAATTGAGTCCTTTAGTATCAAGAATTTTTTTAATTCTATTATTCATTCGTCATCTCCAGATTGAGTTTGCTTTCATGTATGCTATCGCGTGTCATCATAGTAGAGAACCAAACGTTTAGCCTCAGAAGGCTTGAATCAAATGGTTGTTTATTATGTAAACCAAAGTCTAATATTGAAAACAGAGATACATCGCAAATTGAGAAGTCATCTCCTCCAATCCATAGGTTGTCTTTTAGTTGGTCATCGAAAATCTTGAGGCGATCATAAGCGATTCGTGCAAACGCTTCTGAAGAATCTGGCAGTGTAAGCGTTTTTGTTTTATAGATCTCTAGGCCTATGGATGATTGATATGAGAAATATATGTTTTGCCATATGTATAGATCAATCCTACGTTGCCACATCTTGATTAAGGCGTTTTCTATTTCTGTTTGTCCAAATAGGCGGCTATCTGATAGCCCTACCTTTTCTAGATATTCACAAATTGCCACGCTCTCACTAATAGTATTGTTTCCAATATCTAAGCAGGGAACCTGTCCAAGAGGATTTAATTTCAAAAAGTCTGGTTGAAGATTCTCGTCTCTAGCAAGATTAATTATTTTCTTTTCGATTTTGAGCCCACTTTCGATAAGAAAAATCTCAACTACTCTCGATGATGGTCCTTCGGCTAGATAAAGTAGCATTTTAAATATCTTGTCTGCTCCATCTTTCGACATTCGCTTTGTGTGTTTCAGTATATGCCCCTGGCTTAAAAAATTTATCGTAATAATCAGTTTCTAACCGTTGAGCCTGAATATAATACCTGACAAAAATGCTGGGAACAGTGCCTGGAAATTTGCCGTATTCTTTGTATATGTACTCTGCTATTTCGCTTACACACTCAATAGTTTCTTTACTTGGTAGATTGGCATTGTCGGTAAATGTATCATTTTTGTATGGATGATTTTGTCCTCTAAAAGCACCATTTTCCCCAAATTTTTTCTCGATAAACATATCTACGGCCTCGGTCATTGAGTTGAAATGTGGGGGTGACATAGAATGATATAGATCTGAAATACCTGTCGGGTTTGGGACGCCCCAATCGTCATTAAATTCAAAGTTAAATCCAAGTCCGGGCTGACCTTTTTTAACTTTTAAACCCATTATAGAGAAAGGGTTTATACCTGAATAAAACCATCCTCCTAGCCCCAATGGTTGCAGAGATAAAGCCATATTTTGACCCATGGTACCCATCTCTACCGCACATTGCGTAAGGGTATATTGTTCAAGATAGGAAAGGGGATATTTTCTATCTTTTTGAAGTAGTTGACTATTTAAATATTTCGTTAGATTTCCTGCGTTCCTTTTGCTTAGGTCGTCATAGACTAAATAGCCTGACTCTACAACAATAAAAAGCATAGCTATCAACTGTTCAGCCACATTGCTTACGGGTATGTATAAAGTAGAACCTTCTTTATTACCATTCCATATATTGTGTGCGCTAAAATTAGTACCGTCTCTGCTTAGTTGAATCCTAGTGTTGCTCAATTTTTTAGTATGCTCATTTACTTGGGCAATCAACTTTTCTGCTTCGCTATCTTGTGAAATCTTCCAAGGGTTGCTTCCGTCTCCATTTCTGGTAGAAACGAAGTAGGTTCCATTATCGTTTGTGTAGAATAAATCCATATTTCCAATTCCGGCTGTGCAAGGAAATGTTCTTCCAGTAAATCTTACGTTATAGCTACAAAGCCCATCTTGCGATGAGGAAAAGGGAATTCCGTTATGCCAGCCTGAGATCCCTATACCAGACGAAATAATAAAGGCATTCTCGAAAGCATCTAACCCGATTGGAGGTTTGTCGGATTTGAATTTTAAAGGGCCAGAGGGAATTTCCATACCCCAACCGAAACGGCGCGATCTTCTCGAATATAAGGCTTTTATGAAAGGGAATTTTTTTGCCTCCTTAAGAATATCATTCCACTCTTTTATTCTGTTATGTTTAGTTCCAAGAATATTTACTGACTTCGCCGAACTGATTCCGGCAAAAAGTAATCCAATCAAATAGAAGAATGCTCTTCTAGTGATTTTGCTATATAAACGCATAATATATTCCTCTGTTGATTTTTTTAAATATATTTTTTAAATGGAGTGTTAATTGATCGCAAAGAATTAAGGGTTTCTGTTGGGAGCCATATCTGTTGCTCATAACTTTGACTTACTAAAATTGTATCAATTTGCTGTGCGACCTTTTTGTTTACGTGCTCTGCGATTTCTGTGTGTGTGCCATTCAGGCAACAGGCTTCAACAAAGTTTTCTGGAACAATTCCTGCCATTTCGCTCCATTTTCCTTGCCGGGTCAAATCCCTTAGGACGGGTCCTAGTTCTTCAATCCCTTCCGATTCTAAGACGGGCCAGTAAGCTGGCGTAGATGAGTAAAATGCAATCCTTTCTCTTGCCCATTTTCGTTTAAGGTTTACATCATCCTCAGACCTCCCTGTATTGAAAAACCTTCCTCCTACGACCTTGAAATTCTCACGCTTTTTTTTTGCTTTCTTTAATCCCAAAGTAAGATTTGGGAGTACAACCTTGTTGTAATATTTCTCAGTGCAAAGGGGGTGAAGTATTACACCATCCGCCACCTCTCCGGCAACCTGCATCATTGAAGGTCCTACGGCTCCTAAAAAGATGGGGGGAGGTTTGACATTGCTTTTTTCTGGAACAAAATTAGGGGGCATTAAATCTAATTTGTAAAATTTACCTTGAAAGTCTAATTTAGCTCCGTTTTTCCAGCAATTCCAGATATGCCTGATAGCTAGCACATATTCTTTCATTCTGGGAGCCGGTGCGGACCATGGAACGCTAAACCTCCTGACGTTGTGGGCCTTTATTTGCGGACCTAAGCCTAGTATGAAACGGCCATCAGAAGAAACTTGGAGGTCCCATGCGAGATTTGCTGTAAGCATCGGAGACCTAGTGAACGACAGTGCAATGCCAGTGAGCAGAGAGATTTTCTCTGTTGTAACGGTTGCTGAAGCTAATGGTAGATAAGGGTCATGTTTGTTTTCTAATGTATAAATGCCATCAAAACCTAGGGCTTCAGCGCCTAATGCGGAACTTGAGGCTAAATTTAAATTTTTTTGGTCAATAGTCGTAAAAACTTCCACTTGAGATTTGTTCCGAATTAATTTAATTTTTTAATCGATGTCTTGTTTTTATCAAAGTATTAAACCATATTCAGGCTATGAGATCAGTTTTATTATGAATGTCTTTCTAGAATCAACAAAAGGCTTTATTTCGCTGGTAGGAGCGGGAGGAAAAAAGACTCTTATGTATGCACTAAGCAAATTTATTAACGGACGGCTGGCTTTATCCTCTACAACAAGAATGTACGAATACGATGATAGCAGAGTTGATAAGATAGTAGACCTCGGACCGGAGAAAAAATTTAAATTGAATCGTTTAGATAGAGTCGTTGCATTTCACAAAAAATCGGATAAAGAGGGAAGAGTCGAAGGGTTATCCAATACAGAGCTAGATAGTGTCTGGCTTTCAAAAAAATTTGACTTTTTGATTTGTAAAGCAGATGGTGCTAGAGCAAAACTTATAAAATGTCCTAATGATGATGAACCAATTATTCCAAATTCTTGTGATTTGGTAGTACCCATCGTTTCTATTAAAGTACTCGGAAAGAAGTTGACTCCGCGAATTGCTCATAGAGTTGATAAGCTTTGTGAACTTTGGCTAGAGTCACCAGGATGTTTGATTACAAAAGAACATATAGTACATTTGATGGTGTCTGAGAACGGGTTTTTAAAAAACTCAAATACACGTACAATATTACCATTGATAAATATGGCGGATTCGAAAAGAGAACTGAAAGATGCAATTGAAATAGCTGAGATGGCTTTAGCAATTACTCAAAGATTTAATAAAGTAGTTATAGGTTCGATGTTAGAGAGCAATGTAAAAAAGGTTGTTCACAGATAGGCAAGTTAGACTACTGCTTTAACTCCTTGAACAAAAAAGTCTAGATTATTCGAATTTAATCCTGCAACATTTATACGACTAGAGTCAACCATATAAATGGCATGTTTATTTTTCAGTATATCAATTTGCTCTTTAGAGATTCCCAAAAATGAGAACATCCCTTTTTGATTCATAATAAAATTAAAGTCTAAATTTGTAGCTTCACTTAGCTCTGTCGCAAGTTTCATTCTTAAATTTGATATCCTGCCTCGCATTTCGTTTAGTTCGCCGGTCCAGATTGATTTAAGACAACCATCATCTAAAATTTGTTCGACTAAGAATGCGCCATGTGCTGGAGGCATTGAATAAATACCACGAGCTATTGAACCTAATTGACCGGATACTGCATTTGTTATGTCAGCTGAACTTAGTATGACATGTAGACCACCAGTCCGTTCTCTGTACAATCCAAAGTTTTTTGAGTAGGAGCAAGCTACTAGCGCTTCAGGTATAATGGATAAGAGTTTTCTGATACCCGTAACATCTTCTTCTAGGCCGTCACCAAGTCCTTGGTAAGCTAGATCAATAAAAGGAAGTAGGTTTTTTCTTGCTAGTAGTTCTGTCAGATTCTTCCAATCTTCTTCATCTAGATCAACACCAGAAGGGTTATGGCAGCAACCATGAACCAGAATGATATCCCCATCAGACGCCTTTTCGAGGGTTTCAAACATTTTTGATTTATTAATTCGCTTTGTTACAGGGCAATAATAGTGATAGTCATTAATTTTGAGGCCGGCACCACCCAGTAATGGGATATGATTGGCCCAGGTGGGTGAACTCACCCATACTGTTGAGTTTCCTTTAACTTTTTTAATTAGTTCTGCCCCTATTTTCAGTGCACCGCAACCACCTGGTGTTTGAATTGTAGCAATGCGGCGATCTTTTATTACCACATGATTTGATCCCAGTGTCATATTTTGAATAAGTTCATTATAACGTTCCGAGCCATTAGGGCCGATATAAGATTTAGTTGATTCGATTGTTAATTTTTGTTTTTCTGCTTCTTTTACAGCTCGCATTATTGGGGTATTCCCGTGATCGTCTCGATATACTCCGACCCCAAGATCAATTTTCTTTTCTCTTTTGTCGTTTCTGAATTCCGCCATGAGGCCGAGAATAGGATCGGCTGTTAGAGGTGATATATTTTCAAACATCATTTGCTTCTTTATTATCCGAGTGGACTAAGTATAGCTGAAATTACACAAGATTTTTATAGTAAATTAATTAATGGATAATATAGTGATTTTTAATATATACTGTTATAATTAACAGTATATATTTAAATCAATTGCTATGTTTAATTTTAACAAAAAAAAAATTAATTATGCCGAGTTAAATTGCATAACAAATTTTTCTTTTTTAAAAGGAGCTTCTCATCCTGAAGAACTAGTAGAGACAGCTGCAACTATCGGTTATTCAGCGATAGCAATAACCGATGAATGCTCTTTTTCCGGAATTGTTCGGGCATATAAGTCCGCGAAAAAACATAAAATAAAAATGATTGTTGGATCGGAATTTAAGGTCCATGAAAACTTAAATTTAATTTTATTAGCTAGCAGCAAGCAGTCTTATAAAGAAATTTCTAGCCTAATAACAAAAGGGCGTTTCAGAGAATCTAAAGGCAATTACAAGATTGTATTAGATGATGTTTTAAGTTTAAAGGAAACAATAATAATAGCTAAATGTTTAGATATTATAGATGTAGAAAAATCTATTAAGAAACTAAAAAGTGTGTTCCCTGAAAATTTCTGGATCGGCCTGAGCAATCACTATGAAGGCAATCGTCAAAATATTGAAAATCTTCTAATTCAAGTTAGTGATAAATATAAAATTCCTATAACTGCTATAGGTGATGTGCATATGCATATACCTCAAAGAAGGTTCCTTCTTGACACTATTGCAGCTATAAGAAACAATGCTAAAATTTCAGAACTTCAGCCTGATTGTCTTTTTAATAATTCTGAAAGATATTTAAGGCCTTTGAGTAGGTTAGAAAGGCTTTACCCTGTTTCTTTTATAAAAGAAAGTTTAATTATCGCCAATCGATGTACTTTCGACTTGGGCGAGATTAATTGTGAGTATTCTGACATTGTTGTACCTAAAACATATACTACTAAAAGTTATCTTCGTTATTTATTAGAAAAAGGAATAAAGAATAGATGGCCTCATGGCGAGAGTAAAGCGATAAGAGAATTGATTGAGCATGAGTTTTCTTTAGTTTCTGAACTTAATTATGAGAATTTTTTCATTACAGTCGAAGATATTGTTTCTTTTGCTAAATCACAAGGGATTTTATGTCAGGGCAGGGGATCTGCTGCTAATTCTGTAATCTGTTACTGCTTAGGTATAACGGAAGTTGATCCATCAAGAATTGAAATGTTATTTGAAAGATTTGTCTCAAGAGAAAGAAATGAACCACCAGATATTGATGTGGATTTCGAAAGTGGGCGTCGAGAAGAAGTTATACAATATATATATGAACGTTATGGAAGACAGCGGGCTGCTATAGCTGCAAGTGTTGTTACATATAAAATTAAGAGTGCCATAAGAGATGTCGCTAAAGTATTAGATTTTGGTAGTGATGAAATTTATAGTCTTATTAATCAATTTTCTTTGGAAAATAATTGTGAAAATTTAGATTTTACAGGTTCTTTTAAAACAAGAAAGGAAGCTTTATTTTATCTAGTTAGAGATTTAATAGGTTTTCCGCGGCACCTTTCGCAACATGTTGGCGGTTTTGTTATTTCGAAAAATAAACTAAGTGACATAGTTCCTATAGAAATAGCCTCAATGGATAATCGAACTGTAATACAGTGGGATAAAAACGATCTAGATTTTATGCATATTTTAAAATTTGATTGTTTGGGTTTAGGGATGCTTACGGTTTTAAAAAAAAGTTTCTTATTAATAGAAGAGATTCACAAAAAACCGTTTTCATTTTGTGATATTCCAGATAATGATGTTGCTACTTTTCAAATGATTCAAAAAGCAGATACTGTAGGTGTGTTCCAAATAGAGTCAAGAGCGCAAATGGCTATGTTACCCAGATTAAAGCCTAACTGCTATTACGATTTAGTCATAGAAATAGCGCTTATAAGACCTGGCCCTATACAGGGCGACATGGTGCACCCTTACCTTAGACGTAGAGATGGTCTTGAAAAGGTTTTTTATCCTGACCATGCTATTAGGTCGGTTTTGGAAAGGACACTTGGTGTTCCTCTTTTTCAGGAGCAAATTATTAGATTAGCGGTTGTTGCTGCGGGATTTACTGCAGGTGAAGCAGATGAATTGCGCAGAGCACTATCTTCATGGGATAAAGATGAAATATTTGATTCATTTCACAAAAAATTAATCCGAGGAATGATAAATCGAGGTTATAGCGAGGGTTTCTCAAAAGATTTATTTGATCGAATCAAAGGTTTCGCAGAATATGGATTTCCAGAATCTCATGCGGCAAGCTTTGCTCTCATTGCCTATGCTTCCGCTTGGTTAAAAAGGCATCATCCAGAGATATTTGCAGCTAGTCTTTTAAATAGTCAACCAATGGGTTTTTATTCATCATCGCAAATTATTAATGATTGTTTGGCGCATAATGTTGAAGTTAAGCCTATTGATATTAAAAAAAGTAAATGGTTCTGTACTGTTGAGAAGGGATCAAAAAGCTCTAAGCTTTCACTCCGCCTCGGGTTTATCATGATAATAGGTATTAAAAGATCTGTGATCGATGAAATTATAAGAAAAAGAAATCAGATAGATATTAAAAATATTGAAGATCTTATTTCAAATATTAAGATTGATAGAAAACAATCCTCATTGATAGCTCAGTCTGGCGCTTTTTCCTCTTTGGTTCATAATAGATATGAGGCTGTATGGCAAAGCATAATATTAAAAGGGGAGGGTGGCCTGCTTGATTCGGTTAAAAATAATGATCTCTCATCTCCAATGTTAAATAGTTTGAGTGAAATAGATTCTTGTAAAATGGATTATAAATCTTATGGCGCATCGCTTGGGGAGCACCCTATCTTGATACTAAAGTCTAAGATTAAAAATGAAAAATTTTTATCATCACAGGATTTAATGCTCTCAAAAAACGGAGATAGTGTAGAGGTAATAGGTCTGGTAATTAGTCGGCAAAAGCCTAAGACTGCAGCAGGTGTTGTGTTTTTAACATTAGAAGATGAGCTCGGATTTATTAACTTAGTTATTTGGCCTAATTTAGCTAGTTTATTTAGGAAAACAATACTCAAATCATGTATAATTAAATGTAAAGGCAAATTGCAAATTCAAAACAATGTTGCTCATATTGTTGTTGAAAAATTATCGAATATTAGCCATTTAATTTCAGATTTAAATTTAAATTCAAGAGATTTCCATTAGTTGTGAGGTTTATGTAAAGATTGACTCACAAATAATAAGTTATGAGGATGTTAAATCAAATGTATGAGAAGCCACTAAAACGACCGTATAATCCATCATTTTCATCGGGACCATGCCCAAAATTTAAAGGTTGGAAATTAGCAGACCTAGATGCGGCTGTTCTTGGCAGGTCTCATAGATCTAAATTGGGTAAAAATAAGCTTGAGGAAGCACTAAAAATGACAAAAGATATTTTAAAATTGCCTCAAGATTATGTTGTTGGGATTGTACCAGGATCAGACACTGGAGCTATTGAACTGGCAATGTGGAATTTTCTTGGATATTTAGGTGTTGATGTTTTAGCGTGGGAAAGTTTTAGCTCTGATTGGTTGAGCGATATTGTTGGTGAATTGAAATTAGACAATGTAAATAAACATATTGCCGACTACGGTTTATTGCCAAATCTAGAGAATATTAATTTTGAAAACGACGTCGTGTTCGTTTGGAATGGTACGACTTCCGGGGTGAAAGTACCTAATGGTGAATGGATTCCTGACAATCGACAAGGGCTTACCATCTGTGATGCGACCTCAGCAGTTTTTGCTATGGAAATGCCTTGGGAGAAACTCGATGTCGTTACATACTCTTGGCAAAAAGTGTTAGGAGGAGAAGCAGCACATGGAATTTTAATACTCAGCCCGAAGGCGATACAACGATTATCGGAATATACTCCCAAATGGCCTATTCCAAAGCTCTTTAAATTAGCAAAAAACAAAAAACCTAATCTAGCTATTTTTACGGGCTCGACAATTAACACTCCTTCTATGTTGTGCGTTGAAGATTACTTGGTTGCCTTGCGATGGGTGCTGAAGCATGGTGGTTTAAAAGAACTTATTGGTCGCTCTAGAAAAAATTTAGAAATAGTCATGCAATGGGTCGAAAAAACTGCCTGGGTGGATATGTTGGCAAAAGATCCAGATACGGTTTCTAATACTTCAATCTGTCTTCAAATATCAGATGTAAGATTCACTGGCTTACAAGAATCAGACCAGCGAGCTTTTATTAAGGAGATTGTCGGACTACTGGCGACTGAAAATGTTGCTTTTGATATTGAGGGATATAGAAATGCACCGCCCGGTTTCCGTATATGGGGAGGTGGAACTGTAGAGTCTTCCGATATTGAATTATTATGTGCATGGCTTGATTGGGCCTATTCAAATGTGAAAAATGGATATTACGATTAGCGGATTGGAAATAGATAAAAAAGATAAGGAATGAATAATGTTTAAAGTGTTTGTAGCTGACAAGTTAGCCCCAGAAGGAATAGATGCTTTAAGGCAATATCCAGAACTTGAGGTGACCTTTGAGCCTGGATTGTCCCCTGAAGAAGCCAAGAAATTTGTAGAGGATGCAGACGGGATAATTGTGAGAAGCGCGACTAAGATGAAAGGCATGCTTCTGGAATCTGCAAAAAGAGCTAAAGTAATTGGAAGAGCCGGAATTGGCGTTGATAACATTGACCTGGATGTTGCAACGGAAAGAGGGATAGTTGTTTTAAATACACCAGATGCAAATGCAACGACAACCGCAGAATTGGCGGTTGCGCATATGTTTTCTCTTAGTAGAAATTTGCCGAAAGCAGATAGTTCGGTTCGAGCGGGGCTTTGGGAAAGAAACAATTTTCTGGGTATTGAGTTAACAGGTAAAACTGTCGGTGTTGTTGGTTTTGGAACGATAGGCAGATTATTTGCGGAGAAATGTATTGGATTAGGCATGACTGTAATAGGTTTTGACCCATTTGTTACTGAGGAAACTTTTAGGAGCCATAATATGAATAAGGTTGATCTGGATGAGCTTTTAATAAACTCAGATTATGTGAGTCTCCATTGTCCTGTTACTGATGATACTAGAAATCTCATAAACGAAAAAAACCTAGGACTGATGAAAAAAGGTGCGCACATAATTAACTGCGCAAGAGGCGGGTTAATTGATGAAAACGCTTTACTGGAAGCCGTAGAGGATGGACATCTCGCTGGGGCTGCACTAGATGTTTTTGAAAATGAACCGCCCGGTGATAGCCCACTATTTAGATGCGATAAGATTCAGTTCACTCCCCACTTGGGAGCGTCTACTCATGAGGCCCAGACAGCAGTTGGGGTAGAAATAGCCCACAACATCGCGTCATATTTGATAAAAGGCCAAGTGATAAATGCAGTCAATATTCCAAGCATAGACCAGGGTAAGGAAGAGCAATTTTTACCTTTTATCGAGCTTGGTAGGAAACTAGGAGTTCTACTAAATGCGATGTCAGTGGGAAGTGTTTCATCTATTGAGGTTAGTAGTTACGGAGAAGTCAATAAATTAGACTCTCATCCTATTACAAGTTCGCTTTTGATAGGTTATTTATCAAGCCAACTTTCTGTGCCTGTCAATCAAATTAATGCGAAACAGCTCGCCAAAAGACAAGGTATAAAAGTCACTGAGATAAAGTCATCGGATTCGAAAGATTATGTTTCTGTCATAGAAGCTTCTTTGATTTCGGAAAATGAAACAATTACCGTTGAGGGTAGTGTTTTTGATGGCAGGCATTCAAGATTAACTAGAATTAATAATTATATCGTCGAGTCGCCCCTTGAAGGACATATTTTGATAACGTGGCATGCTGATCAACCCGGAGTGATTGGCATCTTGGGTGATATTCTTGGCCGAATGGGTGTCAATATTTCGCGAATGCAAGTTGGAGTGCATGAAAACATGCAGCTTGCGATAGCGGTGCTCGCGGTTTCCAGTGAGCTAGATGAAGAAGCTCTGTCAAAAATCGAAGAGATAACAGCCGTAGAACGAGCATTACAGGTCAAGGTGTAGACTAAAATCTCATGATGCCGTAACCCAAATCTTTCAGCCTGGATTTACTTATCACTGTTAAAACGATACCAAGACAGCCCCTCGTATCTACTGGATCGATGATACCATCGTCCCAAATCTGTGATGTCGAATAATAGGCTGTCATTTGCTCGTTAAATCCCGCTAAAGTGTCTTCATAAATTTTTTCCATTTCTTTTTTATTTATTTTTTCTTTCTTTTTTTTCAATTGTCTTTCCTTGACCTCTACTAAGGTCTTTGCAGCTTGTTCGCCTCCCATTATGCCAATTTGATGGTTAGGCCACGCGAAGATAAAACGACTGTCAAAAGCCCGACCGCACATCGCGTAGTTTCCCGCGCCGAATGAGCCATGACACATTATGGTTATTTTTGGGACAGAGCAACCCACTTGCGCCATTAAAAACTTAGCTCCGTCTTTTGTTATGCCGCGACGCTCATACTCCTTTCCTACCATGAAACCAGTGATGTTTTGTAGAAAAAGAAGAGGAGTATTGTTTTTATCACAAAGTTGGATGAAGTGCGCGCCCTTGAGGGCGCTCTCATTAAATATGACACCATTGTTTGCAATTATACCAATTTTGAAACCCCAGAGATGAGCGTATCCGCAAATAAGGGTTTTACCATAGTCTGGTTGAAATTCATGAAAACTGCTCGCGTCAACGATTCTCGCTATTACTTCTCTACTATCGTAGGCTTTTTTTATATCATTAGGTATGATTCCGTAAAGTTCTGTGGGAGGGTAACATGGTTCAGAAATTTCTTGTCGAGGATAGATAAACTTATTACCTTCTGACCAATATTCAACAATTTCCCGTCCAAGTTCAATTGCTTGTTCCTCACTATCAGCCGCATAATCACATGTCCCACTGATCTGGGAATGTAAGTTAGCACCGCCGAGCTCTTCTGCAGAAACATTTTCTCCAGTCGCTGCTTTTACTAGGGGTGGCCCAGCTAGAAATATGGCTCCATTTCCTCTCACCACAATAGAGTAATCTGAAAGAGCTGGTATATAAGCGCCACCGGCAGTGCAGTGCCCAAAAACGATAGCTAATTGTTTGACGCCTAACTTCGATAAAATGCATTGATTTCTAAACATTCTTCCTGCGTGGTCCTTATCTGCAAATAAATTTGCTTGTAGAGGCAGAAATCCTCCCGCACTATCGCATAGATGAACAACTGCTAACTGATTTTCGATAGCTATATCGAGCGCTCTTACTATTTTTTTTACCGTTAGTGGGTACCATGCTCCGCCTTTTACGGTTGGATCATTTGCTATTATGAGGACGTCTTTACCGTGTATTGATCCTATTCCGGTTACGCATGATGCGGACGGAGCTTCCCCATTGTAAGCACTGCAAGCCGCAAGTGAAGACAATTCGAGAAAAGGCGAACCTTGATCTAGTAGAAGACTAATACGTTCTCGAGGGAGAAGTTTACCTTGTGACTTTACTCTTGTTAAATCTTTATCGTTTCTTTTTGATCTTGACTCTTCTTGTTTTTTTCTAAATGCCTCAACTAACTTTTTGTTAAATTCATAGTTCGTATTAAACTCGTTTGAAGATGTGTTTATAGTTGTTTTTATAGTGCTCATAATCAAGTCTCCGAAATTGAAATTAAGGTTGAGCCGCGTTCGAAGCTTTCGTTTTCTGAAAAGTAAATTTTATCAATAGTACCATCTACCTGACTGATGATGTTGGTTTGGATTTTCATCGATTCGATGACCATAAGTATTTGACCAATTTCAACTTTCATGGTTTCTTCAGATAATACTGAAATTACTGTTCCCGGCATTTCTGCTTTTATGTTTTTATCTGGCTCGTAATTACTTCGAGTTACCGATAAATTTTTAGCAAACTCAAGGTATTTATGTTGATTATTAACCTTGATGTGTAAAAAATTTCCAAATGAAAGGTAATCGCACGTTATTCTCTCGTTATTAATTACAGCCTCTAGAGATGATTCTCTAAAAGTAAATGATTTAATTTTTATTGTCTTTTTATTGGATAGATTTAGTAAAACGTAAGGGTATATCTGTATGACTTGAATAATAATTTTGTCGTTTTTTCGGGTTTGTAAAATCACTGGTCTGACACAATTTTGCCAACCGAAAATTTCTTGGCGCATTTTAGAAGAAGAAAACGCGCTCTCTTTTTTTAGGGCGATCAGCGCGGCGATCGCGATTTCTTTTTCTGTTAATTCTTCATATTGTTTAAGTATGTTGTTTAAATTTTGTTTAATATAATTAGTAGTGATAATTTCATCGCCATAAAAACTTTCTGACCCTATAATAGCTAACAGAGCATTTAAATTTGTTTCGCATCCTAGCACCGTAAGATCCGAAAGACCATTTTTGAGTTTCGTAATTGCTTCTATTCTATTCTGTCCATGAGCAATGATTTTTCCAATCATGGAATCAAAATCTGAAGATACCCTATGGCCGCATTCAATACCAAAATCTACTCTCACATTTGTCTCTGTTGGAAGTTTAAGAACATCAATTTTCCCGGTACGAGGCCTGAAATCATCCTCAGTTGATTCACAACAGACCCTTGCTTGGATTGCATGCCCGGTAAACGTAATGTCCTTCTGTTCAAAGTCAAGGCCTTTTGTATAAGCTACGGAGATTTGCTTTTCAATTAAATCAATTGAACAAATTTGTTCCGTTATTCCATGTTCAACCTGAATTCTCGTGTTCATTTCAAGGAAGTAATGCCGATTTGAACTACACGATGGTACCAAGAACTCTACGGTTCCTGCATTTAAGTACTTCATTGAGCTAGCAAGCTTTAAAGCATCATCACGCATTCCTTTTTTTTGAGAAGGTGTTAGATGCTGTGCTGGTGCTTCCTCTATTATTTTTTGATATCTTCTTTGTATGCTGCACTCTCTTTCATATAGATGCCGAACGTTTCCCATTCCATCACCAATAATTTGAACTTCGATGTGTCTTGGATTGGATATATATTCCTCCGCGAATATGATGCTTGATCTAAAATTACGCTCTTTTTCTTTATTTAAATCTGCTATCGTTTGGCTGAGATCTTTTGGGCTATCTATTATCTTAATTCCCCTTCCTCCGCCCGCACCAGATAATTTGAGCATTATTGGAAAAGTTAGATCATTGCAGTTTGATATAAAAGTTTCTATATCCCCATCAAGCACTGCGCCCTTCAGTGTGTTTACCCCGAGAGATTTGGCATACTGAAGTGCCTCTACTTTATCCCCCATTAGTGCCACACTCTCGGACCGTGGTCCAATATAAGCTATACCATCTCTTTCTAATAGTTTCGGTAGTGAAGGGTTTTCAGATAAAAACCCATAGCCGGGATGCACAGCTTCAATTTCTTTGCTTTTTAGAATAGCAGCTAATTGCTTCATATCTAAATAAGCTGAATTAGGATTTGACCCTAAGATCTCATGAGCGTAATCAGCTTGCTTAGTATGAGGAGTAGAGTAATCTTTGTTGTGAAAGACTACATGGGTCTCGATTCCCATTCGTTTTGCGGTTTTTATTATGCGACAAGCAATCTCCCCCCTGTTTGCAATCAATATATTTTTAAACACTTTGATTTACCTTGGTTCTAGCAGGTTAATTTTCGATATATGTCAGCAACTTTGTAAGGTAATTTTTTGACATCATCAATTACTGTGTAGTTTATCTTGCCATACATTCGTGGCAAGTATTCTTGCGCTTCATTATCTATGGTTACACAAAAAGGATTGATCCCTAACTGTTTAAGTTCTAACAAGGCTTTGCGAGTGTCTTCAATTCCGTAAGTGCCTTTGTATCCACCATAATCCTCGGGCCTTCCGTCAGACAGCGTAACTAGCAGTTTTGTCTTCGCGTTAGTGTGTTGTAATTTACGCCCCAAATGTCTAATAGCAACTCCCATTCTAGTATATGCTTTTGGCCGAATACCACTAATTCGACTTTTTACATGATAATCGTATGGCTCATCGAATTCTTTTATTCGGTAGACCTCACACTTTTTATTGGTTCTTCCAGAAAAACCGTATATTGCATATCTGTCACCCAACAAAGTCAGAGCTTCACACAACAACACAAGGGATTCTCTTTCAGCATCATTGACCCAGCCGAGTGTCGAGCCGCTCATATCTACCATAAACATGACAGCTATGTTACGTTCCTTGGTTTGATATCTAGCATATAAATGTTCACTTATTTCGTTGCCCATAAGAAGATCAGGCATAGTGTCGATAATAGCGTTGTAATCTAAGTGGTCGCCATCTACTTGTTTTCTTTGGATCGAGTTCTCGGCGATTATCGCCTCAAACGTTTTTTTAATTGATTTCAAGTTGGCCTTATATTTTTTAAGAGTCTGCTTGATGAAGCCATCGTCACCTTCAACTATATCTACCTCGTTGAGTTGACAAAAAAATTTTTTATAAGCTTGACTTGTACAATCCCACTCGTCATAAAAGAAAGTTTTTGTTTCTTCGCTTGATTCTTTTTCGTTCCCGTCCGGAGTTTGAGCTGATAATTGGTCTACGTATCGACCATTTGAATTTGGCTTTAAGTAATCATCCGGTAGGTATCCTATGTCTTTTATAATCGCGCCTATCGTGTCTGATAGATTTTGACTAATTTCTAATTTCTCGCCATTTACAGACAATTCGTACTGGGGCTTTCCTTTAACTTGATCATTATCTAATTGATCAATCTCTATTTGTTCCTTCTGACTTTCGCCTTGTTCTTGCTGGTCAAGGTTTTCATCTAAAAATTTCTGTAATGATAAGCGAAAATCGTCTTTCTGAGCTTCTGTTTTCGATTCTAATATTTCCCGAAGTTCTTGAACTTGAAATTCATGTTGAAATATTTCTAGTGTCGGCAAGGGATCATCAATTAATTTGCTTGTTAGCGCTAGGGACGTGAATGACGTGCTTTGCTCGGTTGATAAAATTTTACTTTTATTTTTCCATAGACTCCAGATATCGATATTTCTTTGCTCTTTTGATTTAAAAGATACTTGTTGTGCCCATAATCCAGGTAGGTCGCGTTTTATACAGTAGTCTAGTCTGATGCACTCGAGACGGTAAAATATTTTTAGAAATTGATTTAGTGACTCACCTTTACGCTCGAGTTCAAGTATAACTTTATTATTCCAAGTTCCATAAAAATTCTGAGCCCATAGATGAGAAAGGATTATCTGAAATAATTTTCTGCTAGCTTCTTTCGATTGATTAAACGAAAGCGATTCGGGTAGGTAGATCGTCTGTGAATCCGTATAAATACTCTGGTCGGTTTCTATATCACAAATATCCCCTCCAAGGCCTCTAAGGTAGTATGTAAGAAACGTTGCGATCTCATTAAAATTACATACATTGTTATCGTTACTGTGTGTCTGATTTTCGATGTTAATACCTCTATTAATTTGACTATAGAATTTAGAAAATCGTTCTGCTTAATTCGTCTAGTGCTCTAAGCATTTCATAATCGTCAGTCAATGGTAGAGCGATCGCAGTATTTGTTGCTGTAAAAGGAGAAATCCCTCCGTCAATTAGTTTTGCTGCGTTTACCAATAACCTAGTGCTCGCCCCTTCTTCAAGACCCGCTTCTTTTAGGTTTCGTGTCATGTGTCCAAATTTTATTAATTTTTGTCCTATTGGTTTTTTAATTTTACTTTCAGTCATTAGAATTTTTAATTCTAAATCGTGGGAAGGATAGTCGAATTCTATCGCTACGAACCGTTGACGTGTACTTTGTTTTAAATCTTTTAGAATTGATTGATAACCTGGGTTATATGAGATAACTAAAGAAAATTCGGGTGGAGCTGATAAAAATTCTCCCAATTTTTCGATTGGTAAAATCCTTCTATCGTCACACAACGGATGGATAACTACGGTTGTGTCTTTTCTTGCTTCTACAATTTCATCAAGGTAACAAATATGACCGTTTCTTACGGCTTCTGTTAATGGGCCGTCAATCCAGTCTGTTTGGCCTCCTTTTACCAAATATCTTCCAATTAGGTCAGACGAAGTGAGGTCATCGTGGCAGGCGACAGTAATTAATCTTTGTCTGAGTTTCCACGCCATGTACTCAACGAATCTCGTTTTCCCACATCCTGTTGGGCCCTTAAGGAGGACAGGTAATTTATTTTTGTATGCAGAAGAAAAGACCTGTATTTCATCCCTTATTGGCTCGTAGTAGGGCTTTTCTTTAGATGGCTTAATTTTTTCCTTTGATGTCATTAACATACCTCCGTATCAGATTTTTATTGGGCCATCCAGCCCCCATCTACCGGTAAGGCAACACCGGTGATGTAGCTTGATTCTTCGGACAGCAACCACGCAACCGCATTCCCAATTTCTTCCGGTTGACCAATTCGCTTCATTGGGATGCTTTTAAAAAGTTGCTCCCTAATTTTTTTACTTGCACCGGCCACTCTTGTTAACATTGGGCTTTCGGTAAACCCAGGGCAAACTGCATTTACTCTGATGTTTTTAGCCGCCAATTCTAGGGCAAGGGTTTTTGTTAAGCCAATCACCCCGTGCTTAGCGCTATTGTATCCCACTGCTCCAGGAATCGCGACTAAGCCTGCAATTGATGCAGTGTTAACAATACTGCACGGCCTACGCTGTTTAATCATGACCGCTGTTTCTGCTTGAATACAATTAAAAACCCCGGTGAGGTTAATTTGCAGTACTTTGGACCAATCGTCGAGTTTGTATTCAGATGCCTTTGCTGTTGGACCTTCTATCCCCGCATTATTGAATGCACCGTCTATAGCGCCGTGTTTATCACATATATTATCGATACAGCTGTTAATGCTTTTAAAGTCAGTCACATCAAGGGGAAAAAATTCAATGTTTAGTCCTTCAGATGATAGCTGCTCTGCAAAAACTTGGCCCTCTTTTTCATTGATATCACCTATAATAACTTTTGCACCATTTTCGCATAGAATTTGGGAGGCTGCTCTACCTATTCCGGTACTACCACCTGCAACGAAAATTACTTTATCCTTTAATGACACCATAATAAAAAACCTCCTTTAAATTTAGTAATAATCTGGCATTATGTTGTTTTCGTGAACATGCACTTCATCTGCTTAAAATAGCATGTGGGAAATAGAATAGTTAGTCAAAATACGGATTCAACAAATAGTGAGGTAAAAATAAAAATGACCATAAAGAAATTTAATCCAAGTGCCGTAGTAAAACCTTTTAATAATGCTTATCATCATTGTGTCGTAATCCCTCCAAACGCAGAAACTTTATTTATTTCAGGTCAACTGGGACTTAATTTAGATGGTTCGCTGCCAGAAGATCCTCAATTAGAGGCAGATAAAGCCTGGGAAAATGTAATTGAGTGTGTTAACGAAGCTGGCATGGGGGCAGAGGACATTGTTAAAATCACTGCTTTTCTCACTGACGAGGGAGATTATCCATATTTTGCGAACAGTCGATCTAAGTTTTTAGGTGACGCGAGGCCAGCATCAACCGCAATCTTGGTAAAAGCTTTGGTGAAAAAAGAATGGCGATTTGAGATAGAGGCAGTAGCCGCTAAAAGCTCGTGATGTCTCCAACTTATTGCCATTGAGACAAGTTATTCGAATTAAAGTGGCGGTACTCCTATCATTTATAGTAATCTAAGATTTGTATGGATAAGAAAAGTCGTTTAAAAACTTTGAGCAGCTGGAGGATTTAACAATGGAGGTAGGACTTTTTTATTTACCGTCAGTAGGGCGTAAAAAAGATATCGAGGCCGGTATGGCGGGAAAACGTACCGACTTATATCAAGAGATGTTGGCTGAAATTACCGAACAATTGCAGTATGCCGACGAGCATGGATATTACGGTTGCGGCACAACAGAGCATCATTTCCACGTTGAGGGCGAGGAGGTTTCGACTAATCCAGTTTTACTTAATGTCTACTTTGGAAGTAAGACAAAAAATATGAAATTTGGTCAACTTGGAAACGTATTGCCTTCCCGTAATCCCATCAATCTTGCTGAAGACATTGCTATGATGTCTCAGATGAATAAAGGAAGAGCATTCGCCGGATTCGCTAGGGGATATCAGCCGCGGTGGGTTAATGTGATCGGGCAGAAAGCCGGACTTAGTGAACCAGCTGAGGGCGAGGACTATGAAATCTTGAAAAGGGAACTTTTCGAAGAACATTTTGAGATAATCATGAAGGCTTGGAAAAATGATGTTTTTGAACATCAAGGTAAGCATTGGAGTATCCCGACGGATAACATTAACTGGATTGCAAAAGATGTCGCTCATAAGTACGGGAAGGGCTGTGACGAAGAGGGGGTAATTAGGCAAGTTGGTATTGCGCCTGGTTTGTATGAAAACAAGATGCTGGATATGTTTATGCCGTTTGCGACCTCGGAACGCTCAATAAAATGGGCGATGGAGCGAGGAGTGGTTCCCATTACTATAATTACCCATCCTGAGATTTGTGTACCTCATTTTAGAGCAGGTCAAGAGGCAGCAGCAGCAGCTGGCCGAGACCTAGCTTTTGGCGGTGGAATGGCAATAACCCGCGAAATTATAGTAGCAGATACGGATCAAGAAGCCGAAGCACTTGCTAGGGAGGCTGGTTCATTCATTTGGAATAATTTCTTTGTTCCTTTTGGTTTTGGTGCCGCGATAGCTGACCCTGGCCAAGGCCCGTGGGACAAGCCGGCAACATTTGAGTCTCTGTCTGAGGCGGGCCTTTGTATTCATGGGAGCCCCTCCACGGTATGTAAAAAGCTGGAGAAAGAACTAAAGACCTATCCGGTAGATTACTTTTGGCATTTTGTTTATAACCATATGCCTCATAAGCCTTTGATGAAAAGCCTCGAGCTTCTTACTGAAAAAGTATGGCCAGAGTTTACTGATAAGATAAAGCCTTCTAATCTTACAAGAGTTGGGAGTGCATCTGCAGGATAAAACTGACTTTTATTTTAAATGAGAAAGTTAAGAACGGCAATAAAATGAGGAACGCTATCTACGCTCCCAACTTCGGTGAGTTTGGCAGCCTTGAAAAATTGGTAAAGCTGGCAGTGGTTGCGGAAAAATCAGGTTTTGATGGATTCTTTCTTTGGGATCATATCAATATCACCGGTAGTGATGCTATGAATACTGTTGACCCAACGGTTGCACTGGCAGCAATAGCTTCCGAAACCAAATCTATTTCAATTGGCCCCGTCGTTACTCCGTTAGCAAGAAGAAGGCCTTGGAAAGTTTCCCGAGAATTAGTGTCATTAGATCATTTGAGCAAGGGAAGGGTTGTCTTTGGGGCTGGCCTAGGCGAACCGCCAGAATTCGAGTTTACTGCTTTTGGAGAAGATTCTACGGCAAAGGTGCGAGCCAAAAAAGTCGATGAAAGCCTTACAATAATAGACCAACTATCGATGGGGAAACTTGTAAAATTTACTGGAGAGTATTATGCAGTAGATAGTGTGCGATTTAATCCTAAAGCCTATCAAAATCCTCGATTTCCGATTTGGATAGCGGGCACATTACCGGCAACTGCAGGTCTTAAACGGTCGCTGAATTGGGACGGAATTTTTCCAGTATCGAGACCTACAAAGGATGTTACTGATGCAGGATGGAGTCATTGGTTGCCTTCGTTTGAAGAATTTCGCGATGTCGTGAAATTTGGAAAGGAACACCTTGATTCTGAACAATTATCTCATTTTGACTTTGTAGCAAGTGTGATTTTAGGACAGAATAAAACAAAGGGAACGCCGGTTGTGAATTTTAAAAGCGTCGGTGCGACATGGTTGCTTCACTGGATTGATGAATCGATTATTGACTTTGACTCGGCGCTTATGTTCATTGAATCTAGAAATACTTATGTTTAGATAGGGACAAATGGCTCACGAAATTTTGCTAGTAGAAGACCATAGAGATATTGCAGAAATGGTTGCAGCACACCTTGAACGAGACGACTTCGTTATTGATTATGCCGATAATGGAAATTTGGGCTATAATTTAGGGAAGGAGAACTCTTACGATGCTATTGTTCTCGACGTTATGTTACCGGGAATAGATGGGCTGACAGTTTGCAAAAAGCTTAGGACTGAAAATGATGTGAGATGCCCTATATTAATGCTTACCGCTCGCGATACTTTAGAAGACAAACTCATGGGTTTTGAGGTTGGGGCGGATGACTACCTGCTGAAGCCTTTTGATTTGGAGGAGCTTTCCGCTAGATTAAAAGCTTTGATTAGAAGAACCCAGGCGAAAAGCGTTAATCAAAAATTACAGGTTGCTGATTTAATCCTAGATCAAAATACTCAAAAAGTGTTTAGGAACGAGCAAGAGGTTATACTTACCCCGATCTGCAGAAAAATTCTTTCGATTTTGATGACGGAGTCTCCTGGAGTTGTTCATAAAAAGGTAATCGAGAAATTCATCTGGAGTGATTCTCCTCCAGACAGCGATGCTCTACGAAGCCATATTTATGCCTTGCGAAAATCTGTTGACAAGCCTTTCAGGAGCCCACTGATTCATACTGTCCCTAGCGTTGGTTGGAGACTTCAAGCTGTTGATGAAGACAGAAAAGCCTCTCAATAAGAGTTTGCTACGTGCATTTTTGTTGCAACTCACAATTATAAGTGTAGTCGCGGTTGGTGGGGTATATATTGCGGAATTTGCCATAAGAGAAGTGTTGATAGTTTCGGCCTTAAAAAGGGAAGCTGAGTATTTCTGGTCCCGGGATTCAATAGAGAGAGAGACTCCCCCACCGAATACTAATACTTTAATTGGATACCTTTTCGATAAAGACAGCGCAGAAGTCCCCGCTGAGTTTGCTGGACTTACTTCAGGAATTCATGACTTTATTTCACCCGTAAATCGAGGAGTTGTCCATGTTAGTGAAAATCAAGATGCACGTCTGTACTTAGTTTTTGACGCGGATAATGTCGGGGAACTTGCGACTTATTTTGGCATAATCCCACTTGCGATCCTTTTAGTGTTTTTGTATAGCTCTGCTTGGGGAACATATGTATTAATTCATAGAGCTGTTTCTCCGGTCATTCTTTTGGCACGTACAGTTAAAAATATAGATTTAGACAGACCTCAGATAGACGCTTTTCTTGAAAAATTTAAATTTCGTCGACTAAATCTTGAAACGCTTCAATTAGCTGGTGCTATAGATGATTTGCTTAAAAAAGTTGATACATCAATTGAAAGAGAACGCACATTTACCAGAGAAGCAAGTCATGAGTTGCGAACACCACTTACGGTAATGCGTATCGCCGTATCATCGCTTAAAAAAAAGAAGCCTTTAGACGAAGACTTAAGAACCATTGTCGAAAAGATCGAAAGAGCAACTACGGATATGGAAGAGCTTACGGAGGTACTGCTTCTACTAGCTAGAGATTATGAGGGAGCTTTGATAAAGGAAAAAGTGATAATAAATGACATAGTTAGGCAAGAAATTTCCAATTGTTCACTAATTTATGGTGATAAGCCCTTAGAATATAACTTGAGAGAAAAAGCTATTCTATCCACAGTCAATTCTCCTAAACTCATTTCTATAATATTTGGAAATATAATTCGAAATGCTTTTGTGTATACAGATTCGGGTAACGTCGTTGTTAGCGTTGATGCGAATAGTGTATCTGTTGCCGATAGCGGGATAGGGATGACCAAAGAACAATTATTTCAAGTGATGAATGAAAATTCAGCTCCATCATTTGCCCGTGGCAATGGAATTGGGCTGAATCTCGTTAAAAGAATTATAGACAGATTTGGATGGCATCTCGAATTAAAGAGTGAGTTAAAAAAAGGTACCACTGTCAAGATCAGAATTGATCGATAGATAATTAAATTAAACGGAGCATCTGCGATGAGGATTGGATTATTTTTAGTTACGAATTTGGCTGTCATGTTCGTGTTAAGCATTGTTCTTAGCTTATTTGGTTTTGGTGGCACAGGGAATCATTTGGGTTTGATTATATTTGCTTCAATTTTTGGTTTTGGTGGCGCATTTATATCATTAACGATGTCAAAGTCTATGGCTATAAGAAGTGTGAACGCACGAATAATTGAAAAGCCTCAAAACGATATGGAAAAATGGTTGGTAGACCAAGTCGCCAAACAAGCCGAAGCTACCAATATCGCAAAGCCCCAATTTGCTATCTTTGTCTCTCAAGTTCCTAATGCATTTGCCACTGGTTCAAGTAGAGATAACTCTTTAGTGGCAGTAAGCACTGGATTGCTTCATGCTATGGATAGGGACGAGGTTGAAGCCGTTTTAGCTCATGAGGTTAGTCATGTTGCGAATGGAGATATGGTTACACTTACCTTGCTCCAAGGTGTCATGAATACCTTTGTCATGGTTTTTGCCCACGTATTGGCCTCTATAATAGATAAAGGCAGAGGGCGAGGGGTGGGTTATTTTATCGGTTATTTTATTGCTCAAAGCGTGCTAGGGTTTCTGGCCTCTTTTGTTTTGATGTGGTTCAGTAGATTTAGGGAATACCGAGCAGACTCTGGAGGAGCCGCACTAGCTGGAAGAGATAAGATGATAAAAGCGCTTAAAAAACTGGAGTCTTTGGGTCTTGCTGAATCCTTACCAAAAGAAGTTGAGGCCTTCGCAATAAGTGGCGGCATAAATGAATTATTATCAACGCACCCGCCTCTATCCAAGAGAATAGAAGCGCTTAAGAGACAGTAGCTTCTTTTCTCGTTAATTATTGCTTTGGTAACACTATTGAATTTGTTACATTAGTACTATAATCAAACAGTATTCTTTTTCTGGTAAACAAAGGAGTTCTAATGTCATCAAGCCCATCTGAAAAAAGTTATAAAACCGATCCCATTCTTATGGCAATTTTAGCGAATCGCCTAAATGCGATTGTTGGTGAAATGACAAACACCCTACTGAGAACAGCTCGCTCAGCTGTTTTGGCCGTCGTTAGGGATTTTTCTTGTTCATTAGTTACTGCTGACAACAGGCTTTTAGCACCCGGTGAAGGGGTGCCGGTTCATATATTTGGAAGCAGTTTGCAAACCACTTCCTTGCTTGAAACGCACCCCAGTCTAAAGGAAGGGGATGCTTTTTTGCACAACGATGTTTACATGGGAAACACTCATGCCGCCGACCATATGTATATGGTTCCGGTTTTTATTGACGGCGAACATATGTTTACTGCTTGTGCGAAAGCGCATCAAGCTGATTGTGGTAATTCCATTCCAAGTACCTATCATGCTTATGCCAAAGATGTTTACGAAGAGGGAGCTTTAATATTTCCGTGTGTAAAAGTTCAAGAAAATTATCAAGATGTGGACGATATAATTCGAATGTGCCGAAGGCGTATTAGAGTTCCAGATCAATGGTATGGAGATTATCTTGCGACCGTAGGAGCGGCTCGGATTGGGGAGAGACGACTCAAGGAACTAGTGGATCGATATGGTAAAGATGAAATCAGGCAGTTCATCGAAGACTGGTTTGCTTATTCTGAAACAATGATGGTTGAAGCGATAAAAAAACTTCCGGCCGGAACTGTTTCTAAAACAACTGTATACGATCCAATGGAGCCGACTTTGCCAAAAGGCTTACCAATTAATGTGTCCGTTGAGATTGATCCAAAAAATGCAAAAATAGAAGTTGATCTTACGAAAAACGAGGATAGTAAGGAGTTTGGGCTGAATGAGTCAGTTGCTTGCGCAACAAGCAATGCACTTTGCGGGGTATTTAATTGCATCGATTCTGATGTGCCTCATAATGCGGGTAGTTTTAAACGGGTATCTGTTAAGTTAAGACAAGGATGTGTAACTGGAATACCAGAGTTCCCGTTGAGCTGTTCTATGGCTACTACTAATATCGGCGATAGGATCGTTAATGCGACCCAAGCGGCCTTTGCTGAATTTGGGAAAGGGTATGGGCTGGCGGAAGGTAGTATGGGTATGGGAATAGGTGCTGCGGTGATATCGGGGAAGGATAAACGATTCGGAGGAGCGCCTTATATCAATCAGGAGTGGCTGGTGGTAAACGGTGGTCCTGGCACCCCAACGTCAGACGGCTGGTTGAATTATGGTCTGCCGGTCGCTGCGGGACTTATGTACAGAGGTTCTGTAGAAGTAGAGGAGTCCAAACATCCGATTTTAATAAAGCATATGCGTGTTATTCCAGGTGGCGGAGGCGCGGGCGAGTTTCGCGGTGCTCCCGGAGCTGATGTCATGTATGGTCCCAGGTTTGACCCAATGACTGTCGTCACAATGTGTGATGCTCACATCAATGCTCCCCAAGGTGTGCAGGGTGGGCATTCAGGACCTCCAGCTCAAACTTATAAAATCAAAGCTTGTGGAACCAAAGAAAAGTTGCCAGGAGTCTCTGAATGCGAGTTGCAACCTGGCGAGTGGATTCAAGGGTTTGATGCAGGAGGGGGAGGGTACGGTGATCCTTTGGATAGGGATCCTTGCCGGGTTTTGAAAGACGTTCAACAAAGATGGGAGACTCTGGAAAGGGCGACTGACGTTTATGGAGTGATCCTGAAATCAGAGCAAGATGCTCTTTCAATTGATGTCGACGCGACTGAGAAGGAAAGAGCGCGAAGGCGCAATCAATAGAGGTTAATCGCTATCACGTTTTATTCCGACCTTGATATCGTGAAAAGGAACTCCTCCATCAACACCTATTGGTTGCGAGCTAGTTAGGACATTAATACCGAGATTGTTTTTGAAATTGGAATTATGCCAGATGCTTTCTGCTACGAGGAGTCCTTCAGATAGAAATGGGTCGTATTCAGCGGTCAGATCGACTTCACCTTGTTCGTTAAAAATGATTACTGTTGATCCGCATCCTATCTTATATTTTTTAGCATCTTTGGGATTTATCAAAAGCTTGGGTATCTGTTCCCTTTTTACTGATGTATTTGTATTCGCAAAGCTGGAATTAAGGAAATGCCTTGCAGGTGGAGTTATTAATTTGAAAGGGTGCCGGTCGTTGGTTTTTTCATTGATGTCTAAATGGTCTGGATAACTAGGAAGATCAGCAATATTTTCCTTCGGTACGAATTTTGTCTTTCCTAATACATCCCAGTTTGCTTTGAAGTGCCATAATTTGTCTTTATGCGCAAATCCATCCAAGAAATGAGATTCTTTGAAAGATGGTTGGGCGTTTATCCATTTGAGCTTTTTAAGGTTGTCCAGAGTTCCCCATCCAGACTTAATTAAAGTTTCATTTATTATTTCTTCTGAAGTCATATCAAACCCCCTATGGTTGCAACCTAGCTTCTTCGCTAAATCACATACAAGGCTATGGTTACTTTTACATTCCCCGGGTGGTTCTATTATTTTGGGTCCAAGCTGAATATGATTATGGCCGCCGCTTTGATATAAGTCATCGTGTTCCAAAAACATAGTTGCCGGTAGAACGATATCAGCCATCTTGGCGGTGTCAGTCATAAACTGTTCATGAACTACAACAAACAAGTCGTTACGTAAAAAGCCTTTGTTAACTTTGTTGAGGTCTGGGGCAACCGACATTGGATTTGTATTTTGGATTAGCATCGCCATCACTGGCGGTCCAGCATGTAACGCCTGTTTATCGCCGTTGAGAATTTCGCCGATTCTTGATTGGTCCAGCAATCTGACTTCAGGATCAATGCAGTCAAGCCCCTCGATGAGCGTTTTGTCCCAATGATAGATGCTCCCATTGTTCATTAATGCTCCGCCACCCTTATACTTCCACGCTCCTAATATTGCTGGTATAGACGCTACCGCATGCATGTTACTCGCACCATTTTTTTGTCTAGTAAAACCATAACCCAGTCTGAAATAGTTTCGGGGTTTATTTCCGAGTAATTTTGCAAATTGTTCTATATCGCTTTTTTTTATACCGGTGATGCGAGATGCCCAGTCTAGATTCTTTCTCTCTAGATGCGCCATAAATTCATCATTAAAATCGGTAAAATTTTTCAGATATTCAATATCGTGAAGATTATTTTTTACGAGATAATGCATAATTCCACAGGCGAGAGCGCCATCCGTTCCAGGTTTAACGCATAAAAATAAGTCTGCTTGTTTAGCTGTTGCAGTTCTATATGAATCTACTACGATTATTTTCGCGTTTCTCGCGCGCTTTGCCTCATTCGCATGGCTCATAACGTTTATTTGGGTTACAGCGGCATTTGTTCCCCAAATTATTACGTTATCAGATTCTGCGATCTCTGTTGGGTCCACCCCTAACATTTTTCCGGCTCCAGCCAGATAACCATTGAATGCTTGATTCGTGCATATAGTTTGATGCTCTCCTGAGTATCTTTTCTCGTGTCGGAGCCGATTGATACCATCTCTCATCACTAGGCCCATAGTACCCGCATAATAGTAAGGCCAGATTGCTTCAGAGCCATAATTTTGTTCAATTCTTATGAATTTATGGCATATTTCTTCTATCGCTTCTTCCCACGTTATCGCCGACATTTTACCAGACCCTTTGTCTCCAATCCGTTTCATAGGCTTCAAAATACGATTTGGGTCATGAATCCTCTCTCTATAACGAGCGACTTTGCTGCAAATAACTCCAGCGGTATAAATATTGTCTGGTGCTCCTCTTACCTTTCCGATTTTCGTGTTTGAAATTTTTTCTATTTGTAACGCACAAGTTGAAGGGCAATCATGGGGACAGGTCGAGTTCACTAACATTTTTGCTCCTGATTCGATGAGACTTCTTCATGCAATGTAACAGAAGTTATTTAAAAATTCGAATTTTAAAATAATGTGATTTTAAACTTGTATTCTTAGGATTAGTAAAGTGGATGACTTTGATTAATTATTATGATTCATTTAGATTTAGTACTATTAAAAGTTTTAAAAAGACATGTCCACATTCGAACTAATTTCAACAAACGAGCTACTTGGTAACTTACAAAATTCTGACTTTAGGATTTTTGATGTGTCTACATCTTTGATTCCCAGCGTCTCTGGCGTGGGATATGATGCTCTTGGACTTAAACGAAGTTGGGTTGCAAGTCGAATCCCCAATTCATTGTATCTTGATGTTATTAAGTACCTCTCTGAGCCAACCGATACCATAAGATATGGAGTGCCCGCGGTAGGGAAAATGATAGATTTCATGTCGGAATATAATCTGGGTTATGATGACCAAATTATTCTCTACGAACGTTTCCCCTCTATATGGGCCCCCCGCATTTGGTGGATATTGAAGTATTATGGGTTTAAAAATGTAAAGATTTTAGATTGTTATCTAGATCATTGGGTCTCACTGAATCTACCTTTAGAAAGCGGCAGTTTCCAAAAGGAAACAAAAAAGAAACCTCGACAATCATTCGTGAGATTTAATATTAATGCTAAAATGTGGATCTCAAAGCAGGACCTTCAATATGGTCTATTAGAAAAAAAATTTTTACTTCTGAACACCTTATCACCGGAGGTTTTTCTTGGTTCAAAGGCTAGATACGGTAAGGCTGGCCATATTCCAGGAAGCATCAATGTTCACTATAAGTTATTTACAACCGAAGCAAGAGAAAGATTTCTGTCTGAAAGCGTCTGTAAGAATATCCTAAATCAATTTATTCAAATAAAGGAGGATATACCGATCGTGCTTTATTGTGGTGGTGGCGTTTCCGCTTGCTTTGTTGCTTTCGTAATTCGCAATTTGTTTGTTGGGCGCCAAGTCTCAGTATATGATGGATCATTAATAGAATGGATGTCGTCAGATAGTAACCCCGTTAACACGTCGTCTACTTAGGGAAAGGGTTATAAGTGAAGGGTTTAGAAAGACCAAATTTTTGAAGCTTTTATAGCCCTAGCGCACTGAAAAAAAACTTGTTCAATCCTGGTGGTCACAAAAATTGTGGGTTTTTCAGTATTAATTTTTTTATTGCCTGATGGTACCTGATAAGACAACTCAGCCTTTCCCTTGATTCTCAGGCAGTATTGCTCCAGTGGCACCAGAAATAATATTCCGATATTTTTATTTGACACCAAATTGGAAAGAGTATCCAGTCGACGATTACCTGGTTTCTCCATAAATACAAATGTTTTATTGTCAATTACTTTAACAAAACCTGGCTGGTCGCCTCTTGGCGATATTTCGCATTCACCTTCATCGGTGCACGATGATATTATAAAAAATGACGATTTGGAGATGAATTTTTTGTGTTCTGGCGATAATGCTAACAGAGGTTTTTTTAAAGCTTGTTCTGATGGCTTGCCGATGAGTAGCCGTAGGGTCTTGTTCGAATGTATTAATTCAGTATTTATATCATTTATCATGTGTTTTGCCTTTTGGTTAAACGAATGACTTTACCAGAAACAATGATATCTGAATTTTAATTAAAAAAAAAAGGTCGAATTTATCCCTCATATTGGTTCGGTTTTGTTACAATATGTTCATAGGCAAAAAATGTATAGGCAAAAAATGTATAGGCAAAAAAAGACTATAACGACAAAAAGGATCGAAATATGAAAATATTAATCGCCAAAGAGTCTATTGAGGGCGAGTGTCGAGTTTCAGGTACTCCTTCGTCTGTGGCAAAGTTAATCAAATTAGGTTATGAAGTTCTAGTTGAAAATGGGGCCGGCCAGCTATCAAGCTTTACAGATAAGCAATTCCAAGACGCAGGGGCGACGATTTTATCAGCCGCTGATTGGGATGATGCGGATATAATTTTAAAGGTAAGAGGTCTCTCTGGGATGAGGAGTGATAAGTTAAGCGAAGTTGGAAGAATACGCAATGATCAAACAGTAATATCTTTCGTTTATCCTTCTCAAAACAAACATTTGTTGAATGAATTAAATGGCATTGACTTTAATTTAGTGGCCATGGATTGTGTTCCGAGAATATCAAGAGCTCAAAAAATGGACGCTCTAAGTTCAATGGCTAACATAGCCGGTTATAGAGCAGTTGTTGAGGCTGCTAACTGTTTTGGCCGTTTTTTTACTGGCCAAATTACAGCGGCGGGAAAGATAAACCCCGCTAAGGTGTTGGTGATCGGAGCTGGAGTAGCTGGATTGGCTGCTATAGGAGCGGCACGCAGTCTTGGGGCTATAGTTAGAGCTTTTGATACAAGACCGGAGGTAAAAGAGCAGGTCGAGAGCATGGGGGCAGACTTTCTTCTACTAGATTTCGAGGAGGACGGTTCAGGTAGCGGTGGATATGCGAAGGTAATGAGCGACGAATTTATTAAGGCGGAAATGGCTTTGTTTGCTGACCAAGCCAAGGAAGTCGATATAATTGTTACAACGGCACTGATACCAGGCAAACCAGCTCCTACTTTAATTACCCAAGATATGGTCGAGTCTATGAAGCCTGGAAGCGTTATAGTTGATATGGCTGCAGAGCAAGGAGGAAATTGCCAATTATCAGAAGCTGATAAAGTAGTCAGCTACAAAGGAATTAATATAATTGGATACACTGATCTTCCTAGTAGACTGGCCGCCCAATCTTCAGAATTATATGCAACTAATTTGGTGCATTTGCTCAGCGACATGACGCCTGAAAAAGATGGAAATCTCAAATTCGATTTGGAAGACGAAGTAGTGAGAGGAGCAACTGTCATTAGGTCGGGAGAGGTCATATGGCCAGCACCGCCTCCAAAACTAAATGTAGCTCAACAATCTGATAGTCAAAAGGTCGAGCCTGAAGAAGAAAAAAATAAAACTGAAAAAACTAGCAAAGGCTTCGGTCAGATAGGGTTTTTAGGAATAATAGCTTTAGTTATTTGGGTGCTAGGCTTTTTTGCCCCGGCGGATTTTATGGCCCATTTTACTGTGTTCGTTCTGGCATGCTTTGTGGGTTATCAAGTAATCTGGAACGTCACACCGGCTTTGCATACACCATTAATGAGCGTTACTAATGCAATTTCAGGGATTATTGTTTTGGGCGCTGTATTACAAATATCTTCAAATTCAATGGTGACGATAATTTTAGCCACTGTCTCGGTATTTATCGCAACAATCAATATTGTGGGTGGTTTTACAGTAACTAAACGAATGTTGCAAATGTTCCAGAAATAGGAGAGTTAAATGACAGAAGGAGTGGTAACAGCAAGTTATATTGTTTCGGCAATATTTTTTATTTTGAGCCTATCAGGATTGAGTCACCCCGAGACCTCTAGAAGAGGCAATTTGTTCGGTATTATCGGAATGATTATAGCCATTACCGCAACAGTCATGAGCGCCCAAGTAACCGCCTACTCGATTTTAATTGTGACCATGTTATCAGCGGCGGTGGTAGGAACACTTGTTGCAAAAAAAGTGCAAATGACAGAAATGCCAGAACTCGTGGCTATTTTGCACAGTTTCGTGGGCATGGCGGCTGTTTTAATTGGATTTGCAAGTTTCTTAGAAGGAACAGATTACACAGGTGCCGAAAAAGTTATCCACGACGTTGAAATTTATTTGGGAGTATTGATAGGGGCGGTAACTTTCACCGGCTCCGTAGTCGCGTTTGGGAAATTAAAAGGTGTTATAGACGGCAAGCCATTTCTTATCCCAGGTAGGCATTGGTTTAATCTAGTGTTGGGCCTAGTTAGTCTCGTGATTCTCGTCAAATTCGTCTCATCAGCTAACATTTCAGATGGCTTAATTTTACTTTTAATCATGACGTTAATTGCTTTTACTTTCGGAGTGCATATGGTTATGGCGATTGGCGGGGCGGATATGCCTGTTGTTGTCTCAATGTTAAATAGTTATTCGGGATGGGCAGCCGCTGCCACTGGGTTTATGCTTTCGAATGATTTATTAATCGTTACAGGCGCTTTAGTTGGATCGAGTGGAGCAATTTTGAGTTACATTATGTGTAAGGCAATGAACAGAAAATTTTTACACGTGATTGCCGGCGGATTTGGTACCAGCGGATCAACTGGGTCTAAAGGATTTACCGGCGAGGCCCATGAAATTTCAGCAGTTGAAACTGCTGAAATTTTTAAACAAAGCCAGAGTATCATTTTTGTGCCCGGTTACGGAATGGCGGTAGCTCAAGCGCAAGCAGTGGTTCAACAAATTACTAAAAAATTAAAAGAACAACGAAAGAAAGTTAGATTTGCAATACACCCAGTTGCGGGGCGGATGCCAGGGCATATGAATGTGCTTCTAGCCGAAGCCAGAGTCCCGTACGATATTGTATTAGAGATGGATGAGATTAATGAGGAATTTACTAACACAGATGTAGTGGTAGTCATCGGAGCTAATGATATAGTAAATCCCTCCGCGCAAACTGAGCCGGAAAGTCCTATTGCCGGAATGCCGGTTTTAGAGGTTTGGAACTCAGGTACCGTTGTTGTGCTAAAACGAAGCCTTGCGAGCGGGTATGCTGGGGTGGATAACCCATTGTTTTTCGGGGACAATACACGAATGCTGTTTGGTGATGCTAAAGAAAGCTTGGACGAGCTATTAAAAAACCTTTAGAAATTAATTTTTCCAGTACGTCATCGCAAATTTGGGATAAATTTTCATAAGTTCCGGTACAACTTTCTCTCCTATAGTTTTTTGCCTGATTTTATCAGGTGCAGATGTTGTATCAGTTTGTGCTGAATAATCAAATATAAATCCCGTTTTCGTCTTGATTTCTTCCAAGCTATTTCCTGGGTGAATTGATTTTAATTTGAATATCCCTTTACGCCTATCAAATTTGAAACAACAGAGATCAGTTATTAAATAATCAGCCCCGCCTCTTCTGAAAGTTAATGTATCAGAACTGCCGGCTGCGGTAACGAAGTCGACCTTCTCAACGAGGGAATTGGTGTTATGACCTAGCTTAAACAGAATAATCTGTGGGACAACCATATAAAGAAAAGACGAACCAAAAGCTCCCGACCATCTTTTGGATATTTGGTTTTTACTAGTGAGATAATTTAGATTGATATTTGCTTGACCATCAATTTGACCACCGCTTAAGAAAAATGAATCTAATTTTCCTTGGCCCGCTATATCAAATATCTCTGTAGCGCTTTCAGGCGCATATGGTGCTTCTTCGCTCCCGAGTATTATTACTCTTTTTTCATCTTTAGCTTCGATTTTAGCGAGGATTGATGCTGCTCCTGGGATAGGTGATAAAACGCCTACTCCAATAGCGTTTGAGTTCTTGAGCATATTGCAAATTTCAGAGATTAATATTTCAACTTTGTTGGTATCCATAATTTTTAGAGAAAAGGTTTCAAAATAAGAGTTTCATTCTTTCTTATCGTTTCGGTAATTCCGTCTATATAAAAATTAGAAATTGTATTATTTTTATAATCAGGATCTTTGAGCAGATTAGTTTCAACAATCATATCAGCACTGACTAGTGTTTTTTTTGACACATGTGCTAATAATTTAAGCTCTGAATCAGACCCGATAAATATGTTACCTTGAGAATCAGCTAAGGGCACATGAAAAAAAGTGAAATCTGGGACTATTGGCGGAACACAAACAATGAGATCGTCTTTTTTAAAGGGATTGTTGATAACTTTCAATTCCTCGCGCTTCTGAAGAATGTCTGAGCCGAGCAACCCTCTGATTGGCATAAAAGGTATACCTTTCTCAGCTGCTTGAAGACCTGCATAAATCGCTGGACATGTGGCATCAGTTATTTTGATTCCATTCCCACGATGTTCCGAGTCGATTAAATTTTTTCCTTCCATCGCGGCAGTAAAGTTTTTCGCTGGCCCGTCTTCTCCTAGAGAAACGCCCGAGGTTTCAATATGAGAAATTTTTTGGTGTTTAATTAAAAGATCAATTAATAAACCTCCGGTTGGCACAGTGATCACATGTAAATCTGTTGCTGCGCTATTAAGAAGTTGGGCGCCAATTTCATAGGATACTGAATTTTTAAAAAGTGCTAAAGAACTCCCACTTGTAATTGTGGCGACCATAGCTTTGCAATTTGAGTAAAATTTTGTAGTCATGATAGAGTTGTTAATTTGAGGTCAAAGATAAATCTTTAACAATGTTTAAAAAACTAAAATTATACGGTCTCGCTTCTGCCTTTAAAATAATTAAAAAGTTCGTGCTAATTTATCTTGGTTTGAAGCAAGAGTCTAGTTATGTTGGCAAGCAGAAGATCGTATTTTACAAAACAAAAATCTTCAAACCTCCTCCATACCCTACAATTGTTCTTATTCATGGTTTTGGGGCAGATAAAAACCATTGGCTTGCAGTTGCGAGGTTTTTGAGAGGCAAATTTAACTTTATTATTTTAGATGTTCCAGGATTCGGGGAATCCCCTATAAACCCATTTGCAAAATACACTTTGGATGAGCAAGTTAGAATGATAATGGAATTACTTTTGCGAATTGTACCGAGTGATCAATATATTATCGGCGGCAACTCCTTAGGAGGGTTTTTTTCTGCCGCAATTGCCGCAAAAGCTCAACAAAAAGTCAGTGGCTTGTGGTTGCTTGCTCCCGCTGGAGTAACCACGGAGGAGCACGCAGAGGGCGTGAAACTTATTTTAGAGGGAAAAAATCCTCTGTTGGTTAAAAATTCTTTCGACTTTGCGCGGCTCTCACAATTGTGTTTTTATAATCCTCCGGCCAAGGGCTGGTTTTATGAGGTTTTCGAACAAAAAGCAATAAAGAGATTTGCGACTAATCAATATTTGTTTACACAGATGTTCGGATTGGTCAGTAGTAAATCGGAGAATCTTTTGAAACTTGAGGAAATAGCTAGAAGCATTGAATGTGAAACGTTGATTGTCTGGGGCGCAAGTGATCAGATTATAACGCCCAATGGAATGGGGGTATTGATGAAGAACATTAAATTAAATGAGTCAAAATTAATGTTACAAGTAGGACACTTGCCTATGGTTGAAGCTCCAAAGAAATGCGCTCAGGATTTGATTGAGTTTTATAATAGAAAAATTTTTTCAAAAAATTAATAAGCTGACCACTTGCCTTTGTTTTGAACTACTAGTTTTTCTGACTCTAATTTAATTAAATGCGCTAGAAGTGATTTTGATGCCCAAAAATGCAAGTTTTCATTAACGTCTCCATAAGCTTTTTTGGTAAGTTCTTCTAACGAAGAAGGTGTGGTTTCTGTGACAATTTTTAAGATTTTTTTTTCTCTTTTTACTCGATGTCGATAAACACGCTCAATTTCTTGTTTCGGCTTATTCATAACCATACCGTGTCCGGGTCCGATATATTTAAAATTATATTCCAAAAGCTTGCGTAGTGAATCCATATAGTCTTTCATGCTACCCGAGGGAGGGATAATAACCACTGTGGTTCCTTCCATAAGATGGTCTCCGGTAATAAGAAATTGGTCTGATTCAACGAGATAGCATATGTGATTTGCCACGTGCCCCGGAGTTTTAATGGCCTTAACGGTACTTTCCGAAAATTTTAAAATCTCGTTATCTTCGATCGTTTTTTGTGATGAGAACGTTGTGTCTTGATGCCCGTCATTTTCTATCACGCTCCCAAAGAGTTTTGCTCCCGTTTCTTGTGCAATAATTCTAGCCGCTGGTGAATGGTCTTTATGAGTATGAGTAACCAATACGGCTTCTATATATTGACCAAAGTACAGCAAAATATTTTGGATATGAGACTCCAATGCTGGCCCTGGGTCTATTACTATAAAGCTCGAACGTCCTATGATGTAAGTATTTGTACCCGGGCCTGTCATCTGACTAGGATTTTTTGAAGTTAACCTATAAATATTGTTCGTTAATTTGACAGGTCTATTATAATCAATGGTATCTAGTTCAATCATGCTATAATCGTATCTTTTATGTTCGTCAGGATTATCCCGATATAATACCTAAAAAAGGGGGCATCATGAAATCTTTATTGTTGGAAGGCAAACTTTTAGCTAAGAAATTTGAGAACGAATTTAGGACTAGAGTTCACAAGGTAGCTGAAAAGGGTATGACGCCGTCGTTAGCTACTATTCTTGTTGGAGATGATCCAGCTTCGGCCACATATGTAAAAATGAAACAAGCTGCATGTCAAAGAGTTGGTTTGAATTCGGAAAAAGTTGAGCTCCCGGTGAGAACCACTACTAATCAGCTATTGGGGCGGATCGAGGAATTAAACGACAACGAAAAGGTGAAAGGTATATTGCTTCAACACCCAGTTCCTTCTGGAATTGATGAACGTGTGTGTTTTGATGCAATTAACGCGGCAAAAGACGTCGATGGCGTGACCACCCTTGGATTCGGAAGAATGTCGATGGGGGTTCCAGCTTATGGCTCTGCCACACCAATGGGAATTATGCGCATTATTCGACACTATGGCATTAATTGTGAAGGAAAACACGCTGTAGTCGTTGGCCGAAGCCCTATCCTAGGCAAGCCGATGTCAATGATGTTATTGGCCGCGAACGCTACTGTTACTATCTGCCACTCGAAGACACAAAGGTTAAGCGATATTATAAAAACTGCAGATATTGTAGTTGGCGCAGTGGGAAGACCTGAATATATAAGAGCTGATTGGATAAAAGATGATGCTGTGGTGATTGATGCGGGTTATCATCCTGGAGGTGTTGGAGACATTCAGCTTGAACCACTTAAAAATCGTGTTTTTGCGTATACTCCCGTACCAGGTGGGGTAGGACCAATGACTATCAATACATTAATAGAGCAAACAATTCAGTCCGCTGAAAAATAGTTTATTCTAGTAAAATAAAACTTATGACTAATAATCAAAACACAAATGGGGGAATTCTAGCGGGCGTAGTTGTATTGGACCTTACTCAAATGCTGGCTGGTCCTTACTGCACAATGATCCTGGCTGACCACGGAGCAGATGTTATAAAAATTGAACCCCCTCACGGAGACATGTCTAGAGGTCTGGGTCCTTATGCAGCTCTAGATAAAAAAAGAGAAAATAGCGGCTATTTTCATAGCATAAATAGAAACAAAAGAAGCATTATCCTTAACCTGAAGAAGGAATATGACAGGGAAATTTTTTTTCAAATGGTTGCAAAAGCCGACGTTGTTATTGAGAACTTTCGAGCCGGTGTAATGGAGCGTCTGGGATTGTCTTATGAAAAATTACTAGAGGTTAATAATAAACTTGTTTACGCTACAATAAGAGGTTTTGGTGATCATAGAACAGGAAAGGGTCCTTACAATGATTGGCCCGCTTTTGATATTGTTGCTCAAGCCATGGGTGGGTTTATGGCGATGACTGGGGAAAAAGATTCGCCGACAAAAGCTGGGCCGGGTATAGGTGATATTGTACCGGGAATTATGTGTGCTTTTGGGGTAACCGCCGCTTTGCGGAAGTCTGAGCAAACAGGGCAAGGTGAGTTCGTAGATGTGAGTATGTTTGACGCGATGGTGGCCTTCTGTGAAAGACAGATTTATCGGTACTCTTTTGTTGAAGATGTATCATATGGAGAAGGAAACGATCATCCATTGGTAAATCCTTTTTCTATTTATAAAGCAGCTGATGGATGGTACGCGATAGGCTGCGCTTTGGAATCTCAATGGCAGGCTTTAGTTGAAATTATGGGTCTTATTGAACTAAAAGATGATGATAGATTTAATTCTAATGATGCCCGAATTAAAAACGCGGAGCTTGTCCGAAATACGATTACGGAGTGGACACGCTCGTATACTAAAGCTGAGTTGAAGAAAAAGCTAGCTGGAAAAGTACCGAGCGGTCCGGCCAATAATGTCGAGGACATTTATAGGGATGAGCATTTAAAAGTCAGAGACATGTTGAAAGATATAGATGTACCCGGACTCGGAAAGAAAAAAATAGCTGGTGTCCCTGTAAAATTCCTAAGAAATCCAGGTTTTGTAAAATCACCTGGTCCAGAACTGGGCTCCCATACAAAAGAGGTTATGGAACAGTTTGGGATTAAAAATTTGAAGGATGATTGACATTGGTTGATTCTATTAATTACTATTTATATAAATATTAGGTTGAATTAGGCAATGATTATGGAAACGTTTTTTGATTTAGAGGATGTCAAAAACCGGATAAACAATGACAAAGAATATCAGCTCGTAAGTAGATTCTGGTCGGCGAATATTCGATTTAAAGTGGAAGAAGAATTTTACTTTATGGAAATTGGAGAAGGTAAAGTTCAGAAATTTTATAGGGGCACCAGCGGGTTTGATCCATATGATATACACATCGGTGGCCCTAAAGATGTTTGGTTAAAAATGTTAGTTAAAACACCTAAACCATTCTACCATGATTGGTTTGCTGCTTCTTTTCACCATGAATTTGAGTTCGGAGGTAATTTAGAATCGGCTTATGCTTATTATTATGCCATTTTAAGAATTCAAAGCTGCATGGTTGAGAGCGCGTTTTTCAAAAAAGGGGGTACATAATGGCTAGATATGCCGCCATTACGGGAAAATATATTTACGTGACTGTTGAAGGAATAGAGTACAGAGTCTACTTTGAAGAGGCGGGTACTGGGATTCCAATTGTGTGTCAGCATACCGCAGGTTCTGATGGCAGACAATGGAGACATCTATTGGAAGACCCGGATTTAACTAAAAGATTCAGATTCATTGCAATCGATTTACCGTATCACGGCAAGTCTCTTCCACCGGATTCTGTGAGATTTTGGGAACAAAAGTACGAGTTACATAAAGAGTGGTTTATGAACTTCTGGATAGAGCTAATACGCCAGCTGGAGTTGGTCCGGCCGGTTTATATGGGTTGTTCAATGGGCGGTCACTTGGCGGGTGATTTAGCTTTAAACTATCCAGATGAGTTCGCGGCATGTATTGGACTGGAGGCTTCTCTGTGGAGTGGTAATATGGAACGCCTGATTGAACAATGGTGGCATCATCCCCGACTCTCAAATGAATCAAAGCCAGCCATGATGCTGAGTCTTTGTTCGCCCAACGCACCCGCAGAGAGAGTGCGCGAGACGGTTTGGATGTATAGTCAAGGTGCTCCTTCAGTCTTCGTAGGTGACTTAGTTTATTATGGAATTGAACATGATTTGAGGGACACCGCTAAAGACATAGATACTTCTAAGTGTATGCTTTACGTATTGGGTGGTGATTATGACTGGAGCGCTTATCCAGCCGCATGCAAAGAACTTTGTGATGCTGTAAAAGGTAGCTCTTATACTTTAATGGAGGGTATGGGCCACTTTCCTATGTCTGAAGATCCGAAAAAGTTTAAAGAATATCTTTTGCCCGTGTTAGATCGAATTCAATCTGAGTTCGATAAAGCAAGTTGATCAACTCTTAATGTTAATTGAGCATAACCTCAGCAAACAGTTAATTAGAACCTTTAATAAAACCCTTTACAGAATTCCAGAAATTGAACCTCTAAAAAAGCCGGCGGTTGTCGCTCTTATCATTAATCAGAGTGATCCTTATAGTATATGTTTCATTGAAAGAACCCAAAGAAAGGGGGACCCATGGTCGGGCCATGTTTCTTTGCCGGGGGGTAAGATAGCGAAAGATGATAAAACATTAGTTGATGGTGTTATACGTGAAACGTGTGAAGAGATAGGTATTCAATTAGAAAAAGAATGTATGATCGGTAATCTTGGCGCCATAGAGGCGCCAAATAATTTATCAGGAAAATCTTTCCATATTATACCCTTTGTTTTTTTGGTAAGTGATTCATTGGCTGACACAGCATTTGTTGCTAGTCGTGAAGAGGTGGCAAACTTTTTTTGGGTTCCGATAAACCTAATTTATCGGGAACAAGGTTTAACCATGATTGAATATGCTGGGATAAAACAAAAAACTTACCCGGCTATTCCATACAAACAATATTTTATATGGGGTTTGACTTTACGAGTTTTGAGAATTTTTAATAATATGATAAAGACAGAAGCGCTATTTGATAATCAATAAGGTTTCGCTCCTCTATGAGTGATCCTATACATGACCCTTTCAAACCCATGGTAATCATTTAACGCATTGTGCTGGCATGCAATGTTATCCCATAACGCAATCGTCCCTTTTTTCCATTTGTATCTGCAGGTATACTCCTCTTTTGTTTGTTGAGAAAACAAAAATTGTAGAATCCCCTTGCTCTCCTCATTACTCATCCCTTCAATATGTGTAGTGTGAGCATTGCTGCAGTATAAGCTCAATTTTTTTGTAATAGGATGAGTTCTTACTATGGGGTGAAAGGCGCTGGTTTTTATACTCTTTGTATTTTTTGGACTGTCTGCCATCCTATGAGTGCGAGTAACTGCCGCATCAGCTTTATCTGATGTGTTATAGCCTCTTAGATTTGACAGGATAGCCTTGTAAGCTGGTGTGAGATTTTCGTAAGCTAGATACATATTAGAAAACAGGGTGTCTCCTCCGACTGGCGGTATTTCCACCGCATATAGTATAGAACTAGCCGGGGGCTCCGGTAAATAACTGGTATCTGTATGCCACAGTCCGCCAAAATTAATTTTCTCATCTTTCTTTTTTCGCACTTCAACTATCTCAGGAAAATGGTCCATGCCCTTTACAAAAGGATAGGCGCCTAGCTCGCCGAAGTGTTTAGAAAATCTTATGAACTGTCTTGGGTCAATATCTTGATCTTCAATAAAAATTACCAAGTGATTATAAAAAGCTTCCTTTATTTTTTCTATCAGGGTATCAGTTGTTTTCTCATTAAGATTGATTTCTCGGATGACTGCCCCTATCTGCGGTGTTAGTTTTTCAATATGCATCTGATTGGATTTTTTTTTTGGATCAAATAAGTGGCTTAATGTATTTTTCTAGTTTTTCGATTATTTGACAATAGTGATCCACGGTTTCATAGCCTTGAGTGTGAACGAGCTGTGTAGCTCCAGCATCCTTATAAGCAATCGCCATTTTTTTCGCTGACTCGAGATCATCAAGGGGTAATGTTTTCATTGCAATAATCTCAATCTTATCTCTTCCAGCAGCTTTTGCTTGCTTTTTGAGCTCTATTACTTTTGGACCCAGCTCTTCCGGAGATATACTAACTGGCATCCACCCTCTTCCGAACCGGATGGTCCTATCGAACGCAACTTTCGCCATTTGTCCAATGTAGATCGGAGGTAACGTGAGTTTTGGTTCTAAAAGTATTTCTTGTCCATTACTAATGATTTTAGAATCTTTCGATGCTTTTAAAAGGAAATCTAGAGTCTCGTTTGTAATTTTGCCCCTATCTTTTAGGTTGATTCCCAAAGCATTGAACTCTTCTTCGAGATAACCGGGGCCAACCCCTAGTAAAAAACGATTATTGGATAGTTGCTGGATAGAAGCGATCATTTTGGTTGTAACAATTTTTTCCCTGTAGGGTAAGACCAAAACCGCTGTTCCAAATTTTATTCTTTTGGTAATGCCAGCTATAAAAGAAGCGAGGCTCAGCGGATCTATAATACTGCCCATTGTCTGAGGAACGTTGTAAAAATTGTCTGCAATGAATGGTGGAAAACACAAGTGATCGTTAAACCATAATGCATCCATACTTGACTCGTCTGCTACTAAAACACTGTCGCGAATAAATTCGACGGTAGCTGTTGGCCCCCAATTCCGCACGTTGATTGCTAATTCCATATTCTTTTCTCGATTTAATCTAAATTTAGTAGTAATTATACATTTGTATATTTTAATTAGAGTATACCAAATGTCGAGTGTGACGGTATCCTGTATGTTTGGTGTACTTATCTGCACCATGAACGCACAACCATAATGAGAGCAATTTGTTCAATGTGGAGATCGCCAAAACCCGACTGGGACGAGTTTTTCACCAGTTTTGAGTATCTCGAGAGATTCTTTAAGATTACTAGGGAACTTAGTGTTAGTGAGACTTTTGAGTGTCTGCAGCTTAGGTTAAAAAGAAATTCTACTGTAAACGGGATTCACCTTAGCATTCTGATACTGACGTGTTTAGAGGGGCTTTTATTCGCAAAAAATAGCAATTTGGATAATCTTTCAGGGTTAGAGCCAACCATGGAAATGTTCTGTGAATAAACTCAAAAATGTTGTAAATGTGAGCTTCAATTTATTCGTGTGGCCAAAAAACCGCTATCTGCTTGATAATTCTCGAGCTCTTTGAGTTAGCTTGTGTTCGTCCTAGGACATGATACAATTTAAAAATAATTTGTGACAAGCTGGGGGTGCATTTGTTAGAAGTGCTGAGAATAGACCCTTTGAACCTGACTTGGTAAATGAGGCAGGGAAGCGAAAGGCCTCTGCTTGATTTATAAACTTAAAAAAACAGAGGAATAATATATGTCGGACTCAAAGCTGGTAAGTATAAAAACCAAAAACCCCTCACTTGAAGACGTGAACAAGTCTTTTCCTAATTCGAAGAAAATATATATTACAGGTACTAGGAGCGATATCAAGGTTCCTATGAGAGAGATCTCTCAAAGTGACACGATGGTGGATGAAAAAAGGGTAAAAAATGCCAGTTTCCAAGTCTATGATACTTCTGGTTTTTATTCCGATACAGATGTCCCTGTAGACGTCAACTCAGGATTGAAGCTAATCAGAGACTCATGGATAGTCGAAAGAAAAGATACAATTAAGTTAGAGGAGTGCTCTTCTGACTACAGTAAAAAAATAGAAACCGAGCCTGCAAACTTTTCCACCTTTAAAGGAAAAACTCTTCCTCGTGTAGCAAGAAAGGGGAAAAACGTTTCTCAAATGCATTATGCGAAAAAAGGGATAATTACACCCGAAATGGAGTTTGTCGCGATAAGAGAAAACGAAAACTTGCAAGAAAATGGGGAATGCTTTGTAACCGATCATCATAAAGGTGAATCTTTTGGTGCCTCTATTCCAAAAATTATTACTCCAGAGTTTGTGAGAGAAGAGATTGCTCGTGGCAGGGCAGTTCTTCCCGCGAATATCAATCACCCCGAACTCGAACCCATGATTATAGGTAGAAATTTTCTTGTAAAAATCAATGCTAATATTGGTAATTCTGCGGTCTCATCTTCTGTAGAGGAGGAAGTTGAAAAAATGACATGGGCAACGCGATGGGGTGCTGATACCATCATGGACCTTTCAACAGGAAAAAATATTCACCAAACTAGAGAATGGATTTTGAGAAACTCGCCAGTGCCCGTTGGTACTGTCCCAATTTATCAAGCACTTGAGAAGGTGGACGGCATCGCAGAAAATCTTTCTTGGGATATATTTAGGGATACTTTAATCGAACAGGCTGAACAGGGTGTGGATTACTTTACAATTCATGCTGGGCTGAGGTTGCCTTTTATACCAATGACAACGAAAAGAACTACGGGTATTGTTTCTCGAGGAGGCTCAATAATGGCCAAATGGTGTTTGACGCATCACAAAGAAAACTTTTTATATACTCATTTTGAAGAAATATGTGAAATTATGAAAGTCTATGACGTTACATTTTCACTTGGAGATGGTCTGAGACCTGGCAGTATTGCTGATGCTAATGACGACGCGCAATTCGCTGAATTAAAAACACTTGGAGAACTTACCAAACTAGCTTGGAAGCATGATGTACAGACGATGATAGAAGGTCCAGGGCATGTGCCTATGCAACTTATAAAGGAGAATATGGATCTTCAGCTCGAGCACTGTGGGGAGGCTCCGTTTTACACATTAGGCCCGCTTACAACAGATATTGCACCCGGTTACGACCATATTACCTCCGGTATTGGCGCGGCTATGATCGGATGGTACGGAACCGCTATGTTATGTTATGTAACTCCAAAGGAACACTTGGGCCTTCCAGATAAAGATGACGTGAAAGAAGGCATAATTACATATAAACTGGCTGCTCATGCGGCTGATCTTGCGAAAGGCCATCCAAGTGCGCAACGAAGGGATGATGCTCTTTCTAAAGCTCGATTTGAGTTCAGATGGGAGGATCAATTTAACTTGAGCCTCGATCCCGAAAGAGCCCGCTCGTTTCATGATCAAACCCTTCCAAAGGAAGGTCATAAAGCAGCTCATTTTTGTTCAATGTGCGGACCTAAATTTTGTTCAATGAAGATTACGCAAGAGGTTAGGGATTATGCTGAGAAAAATAATCTGAGTGACGAGTCAGTCGTTAAAGTAGGAATGAAAAATAAGGCAGAGGAATATAAGAAAACTAAAAATGAGATTGGATAGCTGATGAACAAACAAAAGAAAACAGCGCTTATTACTGGCGCGGGACGCGGGCTAGGATTCGAAATATGCGTCCAGCTCGGTAAGCTTGGGCACAAAATTATTTTAGGAGTTCGTGACCCAGGCGTATTGGGTAGCCAGATAATTAATCTAGAAAAAGAACAAATTGAGTGTACTACGTTGAAATTAGATATGGGAGACATTTCGAGTATTGAATTGGCAGTTGAAAATTTAAAAGAAGAGATTAGTTGTTTGGATGTCTTAGTTAATAATGCGGGTACTTTTGAGGAAGATTGGGGTACACTGCCCAGCGAGCTAGATTTTACAGATTTAAAGCGCACTTTTGATGTTAACTTTTTTGGACCTTACAGACTTACACAACTTTTGGTTCCTATAATCAAGAAGAGCTCTCAAGGGAGGATAGTGAATATATCAAGCGATATGGGATCTCTTGAAGGAATCAATGATCCAAATTCATTGGTTTACGAGGTAATGGGTCCTGCTTATCAGGCGTCGAAAGTTTCGATAAATTCTATCACTGCATTGTTTGCAAAAGAGTTACGAGATACAAATTGTAAAGTAAATTCCGCTTCTCCTGGCTGGTGTAGAACCGATATGGGTACAGATAGCGCTCCTTTAACAGTTGCTGAAGGCGCGGCTACGCCGGTCTGGCTTGCCACTTTACCAAATGATGGTCCAACCGGAAAATTCTTCTCATCAACTCGAGGTAAGGGGAGAATGGAATGGTAGAAAAATTTTTAAATGTAATTAGATAAAGGGGTTATTGTAATGGTGAAATTCGGTGCTATGATTTTTGCGACTGATAAATGCATGCCAGCGGTCGATCTGGCGATAGAGCTAGAAAAGCGTGGTTTAGATTCATTTTTTGTGCCGGAGCATACTCATATTCCAAATGATACGAGTTCACCCTTCTTTGATGGTTTACCTCCCGAGTTTTATTTAAGAACGTTTGATCCCTTTGTGGTGCTGGGCCAGTGCGCTGCTGTTACGAAAAAGATTCTTCTCGGAACTGGAATCTGTTTGGTTTCTCAGCGTCATCCAATTACTCTTGCAAAGGAAGTCGCGACTATCGATAGGTTAAGCGGGGGAAGATTTATTTTTGGAATAGGAGCTGGGTGGAATAAGCCAGAGGTTGAAAACCATGGCGCACCCTTTGCTAAGCGCTGGAAGATTACCAGAGAGAGAATCCTAGCCATGAAAGAGATATGGACAAAAGACGAGGCAGAATATCATGGGGAGTATGTGAATTTCGATAAAATGTGGTCTTATCCTAAACCAATTCAAGAAGGTGGCCCGCCAATTTGGGTTGGCGCGAACGCAAAATTTGTAGAAGAGAGGATAGCTGAATACGGAGATGGGTGGATTCCTATTGGCGGAAGAAAAGGGGGTGCAACCGTAGAAGGTTTGAAACAAGCATGCGAGGCGGCTGGTCGTGATTTTAAGGAAATTACACTCGCCTACTTTTTCGCCCCTATGGATGTCGATGAAATTAAAAAAAACATAGACCTTGGTTTTAGTCATTTTATTTTTAATCTTCCCAGTGAAAGTGATAAGACTGTTTTGCCTACACTTGACAAAATTCAAGACATCATCGAAAAAATCAAAAGTTAAAGGAGGATACTATGACGCCAGTTGGTTATTTCCCATGTACTCAAGATCCACCTGATGGGAAAAATATTTCGAATCTAATTAAAGAGTTAGTTGAACAGGCCGAGCTTTGTGAAAAAGTCGGTTTTGATGGTTTTTACTTTACAGAGCATCATCAACAGTCGGACGGATATTTGCCATCACCGGTTTTATTATCGGGAATGATAGGTATGCGAACAACCCGTTTGAAAGTCGGAACTTGTGTGCTTCTGTCGCCCCTATATCATCCGATCCGTTTAGCAGAGGACATAGCAGTGGTTGATCAGGCAACGGAAGGAAGAATGGTAGCTGCAATGGGTATAGGTTATCAACCAGATGATTTTGACGCTTTCGGGGTCTCGATAAAAGAGCGGGCTGCTAGAACCGAGGAGAGCGTAGAGATTTTAAAAAGAGCATGGAAAGGTGAGAGATTCTCCTATCCGAGCAGGTTTCACAAAATTGAAAATGTAAGGGTTACACCGAACTCATTCCAAAAAAACGGCCCCCCAATTTGGCTTGCAGGCTGGGTTCCCGCTGGATTGAAACGTGCGGCAAGAATGGGGGACGGATGGATAGCCGATCCTATTCAATCTTTGGAGGTCATCCGTGACTATGCTAATCAATATAGAAAAGAAGCAAAAAAGTATAACAAAAAGCCATTTGTAGTCTTAATGAGGGACTGCATCATTGGAAAAGATTGGGAAGCGGTTGTTTCAAAAAGTGGCCCGACCATGGCAACACATAAATGGTACTTTCATTATGGGGCATACGTTAAAGATGAACACATAAAAAATATTGCGGCCGAGGAGGAGCTCACATTTGAAACGATTTCTAAAGAGAGGCTGATTGCGGGTTCTCCCGAGCAATGCTTGGAACAACTCAGTTTTTGGAAAGAAGAAATTGAACCGGACTATATAATGCTCAGAATGCGGCAACCCGGTGGTCCTGCTCAAGCCGAAGCATTAGACGATATCAGATTATTTGGGGAGAAAGTAATAGGTCAGTTATAGTTATAGTTAGAGGAGTATAAGATATGAAGTATTTTGACAACAATGCATTGTCAATTGGTGAGACCCCTTTGGTGAAATTGAATAATGTGGTTAATAGTAAAAAAACGCTAGTATTAGCTAAAATAGAAGGTCGGAATCCGGCATACTCTGTTAAATGCAGGATCGGAGCATCCATGATCTGGGATGCTGAAAAAAAAGGAATTCTAAAAAAAGGAATAGAAATCATCGAACCTACAAGTGGAAATACCGGTATTGCCCTAGCTTTTGTTTGTGCAGCTAAAGGATACAAACTTACCTTGACTATGCCTGAAACTATGTCAATTGAGAGAAGAAAAGTTTTAAAAGCTTTTGGGGCTAATCTGATTCTAACTGACGGTTCAAAAGGGATGAAAGGTGCTATTGAGGCTGCGGAATCAATTCTTAGTAAAAATCCAGGCAAAACTTTTATGCCGCAGCAATTTTCTAACCCAGCTAATCCATTAATACATGAGCAAACAACAGGACCGGAAATTTGGAGTCAGACCGACGGCAAAATCGATGTTCTTGTTTCTGGGATTGGCACAGGAGGCACCATCACGGGAGTCTCTCGTTACATAAAAAAGAAAGTTAAAAAACCTATTTTGTCGGTTGGTGTGGAGCCGGCAGAGAGTCCTGTTATTACAATGACTCTGAATGATGATGAAATTAAACCTGCCCCACATAAAATTCAAGGGATCGGCGCTGGTTTTGTACCCAAAAACCTAGACCTAGATCTAGTTGATCAAATAGAATGCGTTAGTAGTGATGAGGCATTACAAATGGGAAGAAGACTTGCAAAGGAGGAAGGCATTTTTGCCGGTATTTCATGCGGCGCGGCTGCAAGTGTAGCTTCAAAATTATCCTATGACAAAACTTTTGAAGGTAAGACGATAGTGGTGGTTTTACCCGATGCAGGAGAAAGATATCTTTCTAGCAATCTTTTTGAATGCTAATTTCATTAAAAGTGAGTCATTAAGTCATTCGTTTATTATTACTAGTTTAATAGGCAGCCATGAAAATCCTAATTGTAGAAGACGATAGTGAAACTCTCTCATTTATTAAAAAAGGATTTGAGCAAGATGGTAATTTAGTTGACGCTGCAACAAATGGCGAAGACGGCCTATTGATGGCAACCACCTCCGATTATGATGTGATAATTCTTGACAGGATGTTGCCACGAATAGACGGGTTATCTGTAGTAAGAACACTTCGTGCTAACGATAATAATACGCCTATTCTTATTTTAAGCGCCATGTCTGAAGTGGATCAACGTGTAGAGGGGCTAGAGGCAGGCTGCGACGATTATTTAGTCAAACCTTTTGCATATAGCGAGCTTAAAGCGCGTACAATTATTTTGTCCAGGAGAAGGGACAGTCGAATCACATCCAATGAAATTACTGTGGGGAAGTTAAAATTGGATCAGCGCAAGAGGCAAGTTTTTTTGGGCGGATCCGAGGTAATCTTGAAACCAAGAGAGTTCAAATTACTGGAATACTTAATGTTGCATTCAGGACAGGTAGTAACCCGGACTATGTTATTGGAGCATGTTTGGGATTATCATTTTGATCCTCAAACTAATATTATCGATGTACATATAAGCCGTCTAAGAACTAAAATTGATCGGAGTCAATCGGATTCAATGATTGAAACCGTACGGGGCGCAGGTTATAGGATAGTTGGATAAAGATGTTTTATCGTCAAAGTAAAAATATTTTTCGCTCATTATCATTTAGGCTAACGATTTCTTTTAGCTTATTCATGGGCGCATCACTTTCCATTCTCATTTATTTTTTATATTGGTCTAGTATTGCTTTATTAGTAAAAGAAACAGATGCAACTTTGGATGCCGAAATAAAATCACTGGCCAGTCAATACAATGAACGTGGGATACAGCGTCTTGTGAGAGTTATAGGAGCTAAAGTTAGATTGAGCAAGGACGAGGATATGCTCTATTTATTACAGAGTTCTGCTGGTAAAAATATAGTAGGTAATTTAAATAAGTGGCCTTCTAATGGGGTCGAAAACAATGAAAAATTTGAATTTTCTTTAGTTATAAACAACAAATCAATTGGGGCTAGAGCTCAAATTTTTCAATTAGAGAGAGGATTGAATCTTCTGGTTGGTAGGAATATAAAAAAAATAAATGAGTTGAGAGCAATCTTTCAAGGAGCAGCAATCTTTTCGCTCATCCTAGTAATAATATTTGCTATTTGTAATGCCATTTATATTAGCCGACGAGCAACTTCAAGAATAACTGAGTTTACAAACGTTACTTCGCGTATTGTTGAAGGCAACCTAACCGAAAGAGTTCTAGTATCAAAAAATAATGATGAATTTGATCTATTAGCGAAACATTTGAATGAGATGCTAGATAGACTTGAAAAACTAGTTTCGGGAGTCAAGCACGTGTCAGACAATATCGCACATGATTTGAGGACACCTTTGACTAGGTTGAGAAATAGGATCGAAAGTTTAACCCATGATAATACTAATGAGATATGGTCAGAATTAAGAATATGCGTTAAAGAAGCTGACGACCTACTTAAAATTTTTTCAAGCTTATTAAGAATATCCCGAATAGAGTCAGGTAGCTATGCTGGCAGTATTGAAGCTTTAGATTTAAATTCAATTATTTATGATGCAGTGGAACTGTATCAAGCCAATGCAGAAAACAAATTCGTAACAATTGTTGTAGAGCTTGACGAAAAGATGACTCTTAATGGAGACAAAAATCTGTGTTTTCAACTGATAGCTAATTTGCTTGACAATGCAATTAAATACAGCCCAGAGCATAGTGCAATAGCATTTCATGGCGAAACAATCGGAAATAAAATTTCTTTATCCGTAGCTGACAAAGGGCCAGGTGTCGCAAGTTCTGACTATGATAAAATGGTCGAGAAATTCACTCGTCTTGATCCTAGTAGGAGCTATCCCGGCAGTGGACTTGGTTTAAGTTTAGTTAAGGTTGTCGTTGAATTTCATAGAGGTAATCTAACCTTTATTGATAACAATCCTGGCCTTAAAGTTTTGGTAGAGTTCCCGGTCAGTTGAAAAAAAATATCAGAATAATTAAGGTGAGGCTCTATGTTTACGGGATATGAATCTGATTCAGTAAAATTTCTTGAAGATTTAAGATTGAACAATAACCGCACTTGGTTTAAAAGCAACCAAAATAGATATGAAGAATCTGTGCGAAGTCCATCTTTAGAACTAATAAGGGACTTTCAAAGAGAGCTTGATAAAATTTCTTCCAATTTTGTAGCTGTTCCTAAAAAAGTTGGTGGTTCATTGATGAGAATTCAAAGAGATGTTCGATTTTCAAAAGACAAATCTCCTTATAAAAATAACATCGGTATTCATTTTAGACACAAACTTGGTAAAAACATCCATGCTCCAGGTTTCTATTTGCATATTTCACCTGAGAACTGCCATTTAGGCGCAGGGATTTGGCGACCCGACTCAATCACGCTTAAGAAGATAAGATCATTCATAGCGGACAACCCTAATGCATGGCAGGAGACTCTGAAAAAGCATAAGAAAAGAAATTTGTCAAACAAGTGGCGGCTGGTTGGAGGAAGTCTAAAGAGATCTCCGCTAGGATTTGACAAAGATCATCCAGCCATAGAGGATTTAAAAAGAATCGATTTTATCTTACAGCTGAAAATTAAAAAAGAGCAAATTATGGACCGAGATTTTCTTGTTTTCTTAGGTAAAGTTTATGCTGACACTTCAGAATTCGTTGAATATTTATGTTTGGCGATTAATATAGAATTTTAATTATCAAGTTGTTGGCCTAGTATCCTTATATCGATTTTTGAAATGCTCACAGAACCTTGTTCGAGCGCGAATACGTCTGAATTTTTATTTTCTTCAGTCCTGGTCTTCGCTAGCGCAAACTGAAAACCGCTTTCGTGAGGTTTGAAGCAATTATCATAATAAGTTTCGCTTAAAATAGTATTCTTGACCACCACATCTTCAGGAACATTCGAAGAGTACTTTTTCGGAAAATTCACATTCCAAGTTATCGGTTCATTGCTATCTTTATCTCTCAAGTAATCCCAAACTTTGTTAACGGAAAACGTAAGCCTTTGTAGTAATGTATTTTGTGTGTTGCTACTAAAAGTTCTGTTGTTGTCCCAATACTTAAAATCTTCAGGAAAAAACTCTTGCGATAAAGCAATGGCTGGCACACCTGCTATGTTAGCCTCGATACAAGCTCCTATGGTGCCCGAAGCTAAAGAGAAACCAACACCTATATTTTTTCCGATATTTATTCCTGAAATTACAAAATCGGGTTTCTGTCTTGCAATATTGTGTATTCCGATATTTGTGCAGTCAGCTGGTGTCCCATCAACCGCCCAGCAACTAGTGTCCCCGATAAAAATTTCTTTTTTTTCTAGGTATCCACGCCGTGTCATTGATTTACCCTTCCAACTTTGTTCCTCCGCAGGAGCTACCACTAGCAAATTATTTTTATGTTTAAGTGTGTTGATAAGAATAGCAAGCAAAGGTGAATCTACACTGTCGTCATTAGTGATTAAGATAAAGGGTTTACGATTCTTGAATTGATTACGCATATTTGTGCTTGATTGATCTCTATAAGTGGTACTTAAGATTAGCATTTTTGTTGCAATCCATCCACTTCGATTTTTTTATTTGATTACATGTTGTTATACTCAGAAAATGGTATCATCATCAGAATTTATAGAAAAAAGTTTAAAAAAATAAAGCTCTTTTTTTCGTGATTTTAGGTTCTTTTTATGAAGCTAGGCCTTATTCAATGTGATTACGTTCCGACTCTATTGGAGCCTGCGTTTAATGACTATCCAGTAATGTTTGAAAAGGCATTCAATGGATTTGATGTTGACTTGGATTGGACAGTGATTGATATTTGTGCAGGCATGCATGACGTAGAGGTCGGCAAATTTGACGGATTTATTATTAGTGGAAGTCGCTCCTCAGTAAACGATCCTAAATCATGGATTGTTCTTCTATTAAACTTAATCAGAAGAATCATCCAGAAAGAAGTTCCACTTGTTGGTCTATGCTTCGGCCATCAGGCTATTGCTAAAGCTTTAGGTGGTCAGGTTTCCAAATCCAAGAAAGGATGGAACATAGGTTGTGTTCCAGTAGAGCTAACAGCTACTGGAAAAAGTATATTAAACGTCACACAGCAATCTCGTCTTTATGCTTTTCATCAGGACAGTGTTGCGACTTTGCCGGAAAATGCTCGCTCCCTTGGGTCAACGAAAGTATGTAAAAATTTTATCGTAGAGTTTAAGAAGGGAGTAATTGGTTTTCAAGGACATCCAGAATTTGATGTGGCATACATGCAAGGATTGTTGGATATAAACATCGCGAACTTAGATGATAGAGAGTTAACCTGTGTGGAACAGACTTTAAAAAAAGCGTCTGACAGTTGCGCTGTTCGACGCTTTATTATTAACTATATCAAAAAAAATAAGTCAGGATATTAATTAAATTCTGGCATAATTTCAGAGGCAACTTGCTCGACAACCTCACGAGTTGGTCTGATTGGTTGAATTGCTACTTGGTCTACCCCAGCTTGCTTCATTTTGTGTATCATTTGGATTACTTCATCTTTCGTGCCCGTCAGGGTTGTCGCTTGAATAATCTCCTTGCTCATCATTTCTTCGTGCTCGTCCTTTAGTTGTTGAAGATAACCCGAATAAAGCTTTAAATGTCTAGTCTCAACAGGCTCATCAGGTTCTTTGTATACGCCAGTAAATTTGACTATTTCATTTCGAAATTTCTCTGGTAATAACGATGGGTCATGATGGCAAGATAATGCAAATATATTGCTACTCGATGCAACCATTGGGCCTACTGCTTCCTTGACTGGCCTTGAGGCGATCTCTTCGTTTGTTTTAGTAAGATAAAAGGCAGTCATCGAAACGACATAAACATCATCGGGGTTTCTGCCTGCTTCCTTAGCTCCCTTGCGAACGTTATCCACCATCCATCCAATTATTGTTGGGTCTACCGCACCGAACAAAATCACCCCATCTGCAATTCTTCCAGCCATTTGAGCAACTTTTGGCCCGCTGGCCGCAATATATACCGGGATTTTATCATCAATATTGATGTAATCAGTATCAGGATTAAGAAACTTAATTTTTCGGTGTCTTGACCCCTCCTGATAGTCAACAATTTGATCGCGCTGAAATAAACCTTTGCAGACATTGATGTGTTCTTCTAATTCAGCAACTTTGGCTGCCGGCATGCCCATGGTCCGTCTTGTTGTATTGCCTGTGCCTATTCCAAGAATTGCCCTTCCAGGGGCAATCGAATTAATGGTTGCCATTCCGCATGCAGTCAAAGGTGCTATCCTAGACTTTGGGTTGGTCACTCCTGGTCCAAGTTTAATTTTACTGGTTTCATGAGCGCAAAGGGCTAATGATGCATACACCTCGCTTCCCAACATTTGCGAGTCATAAAGCCAACCGTGGGAAAAACCGTGATTCTCCGCGTATTTTACGTCACCGTGGACATTAATATCTCCCATAAAAACAAAACCAAATTCCATAGTCTCCTCCTAGAAATGTTCCTTAAGTTGTTTTATAAACTGAAAATAAAGAATTTATCCAATCTCCTATCTCCTTGCATTGAAGCGGTATTACCTGATGCTCCATGTCGTACTCAGTATACTGCACTTTATGGCCATTTTCTTCAAAATAATGCTTAGCTTCTTTTCCTAACGCTACGGGGACGATCTCGTCATATCTCCCATGACATATAAACACTTCAGTTTTTTGATTTGATGGATGGTGCTCCAATTTTAAGTCCTTAGGGAAGTAAGTTGATAGGCCAAGTATGCCAGCAAGTTTACTGTTATATGAAATCCCAGCGCCATATGCTATGACTCCTCCTTGCGAGAATCCTGCTAATACGATGTTTTTTGTAGTGATTTTTACTTTTATCTGATCAATTAGCATGCCTATGGAATTAATAGATTCATTTATTCCCTTGATGTCGGCCTTACGATTAATATTCATCTCAAAAATGTCATACCAGGCTGGCATTGTAATTGAGTTATTTATGGTTACCCTAATCTTTGGAGCATTAGGAAATACGAACCAGGGGCGAATTCCTTCGTCTATTTCCAAATGTGGAACGATGGGCTCGAAATCATGACCATTCGCTCCCAATCCGTGTAGCCAAATAATGCAGATATTTGGGTCTGTCTCAGGTTGTACCTGGACGCATTCACTGATTAGCATTTGTTGTCTCACTTTTTTGTCATATTGTAATATATACAAAAACAGAGCACCTGTCATCGCCACACTCGTTGAATCTTTGGTATAGTCTTAGCCAAATGATTATTAAAAAAGATGAATTGTTTGGGGATATCCTATTTGTAATTCAATTGTTCGCTGCAATTTGTTTTTGTGGCGCCCAAATTTACGTTTTTACGACAAATATTGAGGGTGCTAGCATCACATGGGTTTTATTTTGGTTAGGGTTTGTTTTTATAAACCTAGTCTTATCCATACAAGCGTTTTTTGATGCAAAGGATAGAATAATAAAGCAGACTGTTATTAATTACGCGGCTTGGACAGTATCCATAACCATCACTTTTAGCGTGTTGCTTTGGCAAGGAGCAAAGTGGAGCGCAGTTGATTCTATTACTTCGACTATAGTTGGTATTGGGTTTGTAAGCCTATTAATTTACAAGTTTAAAAAAAAATTGAATATCTACAATCCACGCCTGAAATCCGGAACTGCTATCCTATTAAAAGCGGTGCCGCAATTAATGTTAGCTTATAATATTATTCTCTTTGGAGGCAGTGGAATTGCAACCTATACAATTATCATTGGTCATATAATGATAAACCTAAGAATTTTTCAGGTATCTCTATCAGCAAGAGTGGTTGGTTGGGATGAGAATAGAAAAAGCATAGTTTTCGGCGAGTTAGGTAATGAATTGAGTTGGATAGTCGCGACTATAGCCTGGATAATCTTTCGTTGATCGAAATTACAAATCTGGAGAGTAGACATGATTAAATCACTTTTGATAGCAAATCGTGGGGAAATAGCTGTACGAATAATAAAAACGTGTAAAAAAATGGGAATCAGGACGGTTCAAGTATTTAGTGATGCAGACAAAGATTCTCTATCAACGAGGCTTGCCGACGACATGGTGAATATAGGACCAGCTCCTGCAGCGCAATCCTATCTTCGAGATGATATCATCATTGAAAAAGCGTTAGAAAAAGGAGTAGATGCGATTCATCCTGGTTATGGTTTTCTTTCGGAAAATGCCGCGTTTTCTGCAAATGTGGCAAAAAAAGGATTGATATTTATTGGTCCATCGTCTGAAGTAATAAAGAGTTTAGGAGATAAAATAGCAGCCCGCCGGATTGCTGAAAAGGCTGGTTTAGAAGCCGTCCCCGGATGTGAGATAGGTGATTTAGACGCGGTAGAGATGGATGAAATAGCGTCAAAAATCGGATTCCCTTTGATGATTAAAGCCGCAGCTGGAGGGGGTGGAAGAGGTATTAGAGTAGTGCACTCCGTTTCGGATTTAAAATCATGTTTAGCGACGGCTTCAGCCGAAGCTAAGGCGTCCTTTGGAGATGGCACCATCTATCTTGAGAGATACATAAAAAACGCTCGACATATCGAAGTCCAGTTTTTAGGGGATGGTCAAACATTTCTACACCTTTTTGAAAGAGAGTGTTCCATACAGCGGAGGAGACAAAAAATATGGGAAGAAGCGCCAGCCTTTTGTCTAACAAGTGCAGAGAGAAAAAAGGTTTGCGAGATGGCAATCAAGTTAGCTGCCCATGTAAAATATAAAGGGGTGGGCACCGTTGAGTTTTTGTATGATACGGATCGAAAAACATTTTATTTTATAGAAGTAAACACTAGAATTCAGGTTGAGCATCCAACGACCGAGCTTATCACGGGACTAGATATTGTTGAATTGATGATTAACGTGGCAGCAGGAGCAAAGCTAGATTTGGACCAGAGCACAATTGTATTCGAAGGACATGCAATTGAATGCAGGATAAATGCAGAAGATCCAGAAAATGGTTTTTTCCCATCTCCCGGTATCGTTAAAAAAATATCCGTTCCTTCTTCAGAAAATATTCGGTTTGATACGTTTCTTACTGACGGGGCTGAAGTGCCGGCTTTTTATGATTCAATGATAGGAAAGCTAATTGCTTTCGGAGAGAATAGGAAAGAGGCTTTGAAAAATCTATCGAATGCACTCGACGATTTACATATAAGCAGTATCGCGACCACTATACCATTGCATAAGAAATTAGCTAAGAACGTTGATGTTATTAACAATGATGTTAATATCAACTTCTTAGAAAAAAAATTTTTAGATTAATTTATCTGGGACAAGGGCATGGAGACACGGTTTTCTTTTGGCGGCGATGAACACTTATTGTGCGAATGTTCTGAGGATATGTCTTTCGAGGCGTTCTTCAAAGCGATTAATTCAGTAGAAGTGATAAGGAAGTCCAATACAAAGGGTATTCTCGAGGTGTGCGGGGGTAATGCTGCTTACCTTGTTAAATTTGACCCTGATTTAGTTCATCCTGATCAGTTGTTAGAAACTGTTAAGGATCTTGAACTGAAAGCGTCAAGTAGGACTCCAGTAATTCGGACTAGAATAATTGAGGTGCCTGTCTACTATGATGATCCTTGGACCAAAAAAACAATGCATGTATTCCGCGATCGGCATCAAGAGCCGTCTATGACGGATTTAGAATACGCTGCAAAGTTAAATGGACTTGCTACTGTTAAAGATTTCATAAGCATGCATCACAACTCACCGTGGTTTGTTTCCCAAGTTGGTTTTGTCTGCGGAGTTCCCTGGCTATATCAATTAGCATCACAAGAAAACCAAATAGAAGTTCCTAAATACGTCAGACCAAGGACAGATACCCCCAGACACACAATTGGACATGGAGGTTGCTTCGCAGCTATTTATGCTGTTAGAGGTGCTGGTGGTTATCAAATGTTTGGTATAACACCTATGCCTATTTTTGAACCGGAAAACAAATTTAGTTACTTTAATGGTGAAATGGTTTTTTCGAAGCCTGGAGATATTTTTAAGTTCAAGCCAATTGAAGAGGATGAATTCAAAGAAATTGAACTTGCAGTAGGCAAGGATAATTTTGAGCCCTTGATCAAACAAGTGGAATTTAATTTGGATGATTTCTTAAAGGATATCGATGGATATAATAGGAATTTAGTAAAGGAATTGTATGCAAATTGAAGTTTTGGAAAGTGGATTGGCCGTTTCTATTCAGGATTTGGGTAGGATTGGATTCTATAGATATGGGATACCAATGGGCGGGGCAATGGATAGAGAGTCGCTTAAAATTGCCAACCTTCTCGTTGGAAACGAAGAAAATGCGGCATGTTTTGAAGCTCCATTTCTTGGGCCTAAATTACGCTTCGAGGACCACAGGAGAATCGCGGTTACTGGTGGAGAGGTTTCGATAAAGGTTGATGGAAGAGAGTTTAGAACTTGGGAAGCAATAACTGTTGAAGCGGGTAGTGTTGTTGAGTTCGGCTTTATTGAAAGTGGTGCGCGTCTTTACATAAGCGTATCTGGAGGACTGAACGTTCCCGTTGTTTTAAACAGTAGGTCTACTTATACAATAGGAGCTCTTGGCGGGTTTAAAGGTAGATTACTACAGTCCGGTGATTTGATTCCGTTAAGTGAGATAAATGTTGACGTAGATGAAAAAAACAGGCGCCTCCCATTCAATTTGATACCAAAAATAAATGAACCAACTGACATTAGGGTGCTGCCTGGCCTCTATTGGCATAGGCTTACTTCCGCATCTGGAGAATCTTTCTTTAGAGATGCTTGGACAGTCGCAACTGAGGCCGATCGAATGGGATACCGGTTTGGCGGCGGAAATAAAATTGATTTTGTCGAACGAAAGCAGCCATTTGGAGCCGGCTCAGACCCTTGGAATATAGTAGATAGCCCCTATCCATATGGTTCAATTCAAATCCCCGGAGGCACTGAGCCAATCGTTTTACATCGAGATGCTGTCTCCGGGGGTGGCTATTTCCAGGTCGGCGCAGTTATCTCTTCTGATATGGATATTATTGGTCAGCTTCAACCTAATAAGATTGTAAATTTTGTTAAAGTAACCATGGAAGAAGCCCTGGTTGCCCGTCGACAAAAAAACACTAGAATGGACCAGATTAGACAAATCTTGATTTAAAATCTAGTCATGAAAATAGGTACTTTTATCTCATCTGGATGCCAGCCTCCATGAATACCTTTTAATTTTGGCAGGGTTTCATTCTCCAGGACATCAAAAATAGAGTGATTGTCATTCATACAAAGCACAAAATCTCCCAGTCTGCTAACCAAATCAGGATGTGCATTGCCAACGCCAAACCATCCTTCGTCAATCATAGCAAGAGGATCTTTGATGGTTATCTCGTCCGATAAAAATGTCTTAATATAATCTTGGAAATTTTTTTTATCGTCTGGATTTACGTAAGCAAATGCGGTCCGTGGCTCGCCGCATAATGGTAAGGCTAACATCCTCTGAAAATCCGGATGGTTTCTTGTAGTAATTGTATTCTTCTTTGAGTTCGATACGAAACCGTGGTCAGCTGTGACGATAATAGTAGCGTTATGAAGTTCAGCGATTTTCATTAGATTTCGAATTGTTTTGCCTATCACTTGAGCCTCTTCGAATACTTGTTTGCTTTCTTGGCCATGCTTGTGAGAAAGGGAATCAATAGTTGGAATGTAGGCATAGGCGAAGTTTTTACTACGGCATCCTGTAATAAATGACTCTAACAAGTTAGAAAATTCTCTGTAGTTTCGATAGCTTTGTCTGATGGCGAATTTGCTTAGGTGCTTTGAGTATATGGTCTCACTCAAATAATTGGGCTGCAAAGAAAGCATTTGTTTTGAAAGTTCACCCGCTGCATTAGAGAAATGGATATAGTGATCTGGAATTGTTTCCTTCATTTTATTATTGTTGTAGCTAAATCTCTGTTTGAAAGGAAGAATATTCACAACACTTGATATATCTTTAAAATAAGTGTTCCATCCAGGTATCCCGTGTTCTAACGGAGTTAGTCCGGTTAGTATCGACGTAATAGACGATGCTGTAGTGGATGGATAAACTGAGTGTATATGTCCGAGATACCAATCATTGAGCCCAAGTTCTTCTTTGTAGCGCTTATAGAAAGAATCTCCAGCCCCGTCAACAACGATTAAAATTATTCTATCTTTTAATTGCTCTTGATTGTTTTTAAAAATTCTTAGCCCCATTGTGTTTTTTAGGTTGCTTGAAAGTCCAAATTTTTCATAGATAGATTGAATTAAGTTTACAATTGTATTGTCCGCATAGTTTGGTTTTAGTGGTGGCATTAAAATTAAGAACTACAAGATAGGCTGGAGCAACCTGGTTTATTATCAGCCCAGTTAGGTCGCTTAATATTAAATTGCTTGTAAGATAACCCTTGGTCAGTATAAGGATTTTGCATAACTTTCATTAATTCGTGTATCAGCGTGAAATCGTCTTTTTGTGCCTTTTCTATTGCCTGCTGCAGGATAAAATTTCTAGGTACATAAATTGGGTTTGTGGCATTCATTAATTTAATTCTTTCTTCTGATTTAATTTCTTCCGTTTTTATTTGATAGATATAGTTACTAAGCCACTGATCGACTTCGTTCTCAAAACTCGCATTTCTTATTTGATAAGAAGAAGAAGCAACTAATTCTAAATTGTGCTTCTTTGAAGTTTTGTTATTTCCAAAGTTAATTGATGACAATTGTCTGAAAAATATAGTCCAATCCAGGCCAAATTTCTTAAAAATATCGATTAAGCTGTTAATTAATACGTCATGTTTATTACCAGAATATTGTTTAAATCCTAATTTGGTAACAAACGTTTTCTGCCAGCTGTTGATATATCGATTTTTATACTCATCCAAACATTCAATTAATGACTTTTCATCGATGTCTAACTGACGCAGTGCATTGGCTAGTTGGTAGAGATTCCAGAAGGCAATCTCCGGTTGTTTTCCGTAACAATATCTTCTGCCCGGAATATCGGTCGTGTTTGGAGTCCACGATTCGTCATAGTTTTCAAGCCACCCAAAAGGACCATAGTCGATTGTCTGACCCATAATTGACATATTATCAGTATTCATCACTCCATGGACGAACCCGAGCTGCATCCATTTTACCAGTAAGTCAGCGGTTTTCAGGCATATCGATCGAAAAAAAGCAATTGATTGCTGGTTAAGTTCCTTGAATGAGCAGTCGTTATTTACATGGCTTAATTCGGGATTTTCATTTATGCAGTAAATCAGTAATTTTTTTAGAGCATCCAATTCCCCTCTTGCTGCTAAAATTTCAAAGTTACCGAACCTTATAAATGATTCAGATAGTCGAGCAACAATTGCACCTTTCTCTAACTGGGGATTCCCGTCGTAAAACATATCTCTCAAAACTTCTTCACCCGTTGTCACGATTGACAACGCTCGGGTTGTCGGCACACCCAGATAATACATCCATTCACTGCACAAGAATTCTCTGATAGAAGAACGGAGGACTGCTAGTCCGTCAGCTGTTCTAGAGTAGGGCGTTGGTCCAGCCCCTTTAAGTTGTAATGACCATTTTTTCCCTCTTCGATTAACAATCTCACCGAAATTGATGGCCCGTCCGTCGCCTAGTTGGCCTGCCCAGTTTCCAAATTGATGTCCTCCATAACACATAGCGTATGGTTTTGTACCAGCGGGTATGTAATTCCCAGACAGTATTTCGATAAAGGCTGGGTCCTCAAATGACTCCGGTTCAATGTCAATCAATCTGGCGCAATCTGTTGAAAAGGCGACTAAGTTAGGATCGACTACTGGTTTAGGAAGAGCATACGAATAACATGAATTGATAACTTGGCGTGGGTAGTTATCGAATTCTGAATCTCCAGGAAGTTCTTCAACAAAATTAGATCGAAATTTGATCATTGTATTACGCTAATTACCCACTCCAACTTATAATGGCTCTTTTAATTTCAAGATTACTTATTCAAATGTTTTAATCATTCTAATTACATCGTATCATAAGCCTTCAAAATATTTAATACAGGAAAAGCTATGGCTCAGTATGTTTTTCAATTACAAAAGGTTGGTAAGATCGTCCCCCCAAAAAAACAAATATTAAGTGACATATCTCTGAGCTTTTTCCCTGGGGCTAAGATAGGGGTTTTAGGGCTAAATGGTGCCGGTAAATCCACGTTATTAAAAATTATGGCAGGATTGGATAAAGAAATAGAGGGAAATGCGATTCCACTTAAGAATTTGAAGATCGGCTATCTCCCCCAAGAACCTCAGCTTGACGAGACGCTCGATGTAAAAGGTAATCTTAAAAAAGGTCTAGATGAATCTTTTGAGCTACTCAATAAGTTTAATGAGCTAAGTGCTCGTTTCGGTGAACCTATGTCAGATGCTGAAATGGAGTCCCTTCTAGAAGAACAGGGGGAGCTCCAAAATCAACTTGATGCAAATAATGTTTGGGATTTGGACCGAAAGATGGAGATCGCTTCCGAGGCCTTAAATCTACCAGGTTTAGAAAGCTCTGTTCTGAATTTGTCTGGCGGTGAAAAACGAAGGGTTGCTCTATGCCAATTGCTTATCTCAGAGCCAGATATGCTCTTACTAGATGAGCCAACAAATCATTTAGACACTGAGTCTGTGTATTGGCTAGAAAAATACTTGGATAATTATAAAGGCACGGTTGTTGCCATCACCCATGACCGTTATTTTCTGGATAATATTGCGGGTTGGATTCTTGAGCTCGACAGGGGATCTGGTTTTCCTTGGGAAGGTAACTATTCCTCTTGGCTAGAGCAGAAAGAACAGAGATTAGTAACTGAGCAAAAAAGCGAAGCCGCCTATAGAAAAAATCTTACCGCAGAGCTCGAGTGGGTACGGCAAAACCCAAAAGGTAGGCGTTCAAAAAATAAGGCTAGAATTCAGAAAATAGAAGAGATGCAGACGAAAGAGTTTCAAAAAAGAAACGAAACTAACGAGATTTTCATTCCTCCTGGCCCCAGATTAGGCAAACAAGTTTTAAAAGTGAATAACTTGAAAAAAACTTTTCTTGAAAAGAAGCTATTTGATAATTTATCTTTTGATGTGCCAGCAGGCGCTGTAGTTGGAGTTATCGGACCTAATGGCGCTGGTAAAACAACATTATGTAATATGTTGACTGGTTCAATTGCTCCAGATGAAGGAAATGTAGAAGTTGGTGAAACAGTAAAATTTGGTTTTGTAAGTCAAGGTAGAGATGGGTTGGACGCTAAGAAAACTGTTTGGGAAGAGTTGTCGGGAGGACAGGATATCTTGAAGATAGGAGATTTCGAAATAAATTCTAGAGCATACTGCGGCAGATTTAATTTCAAAGGAAACGATCAACAAAAATTTGTTAGCCAGCTTTCTGGTGGGGAGCGTAATAGGTTGCACCTTGCCAAAACTTTATTAGAGGGATCTAATTTTATTTTTCTTGACGAGCCAACAAACGATTTGGACGTTGAGACTTTAAGAGCCTTGGAAGAGGCGATTCTAAATTTTCCGGGATGCATGTTCATAGTCTCGCATGATCGTTGGTTTCTAGATCGGATAGTTACCCATATTTTAGCCTTCGAAGGCAATAATGATGTTAAATGGTTTGCAGGAAACTATTCTGAATATCACGAAGGTCTAAGGGAACAAAGGGAAGACTCTCAGGAGTCAAAGAAATTCAAACCATTAACCCGCTAAATTTTAAGGGAAACTAATCCATCTGCTAATTTAGGTTCAAACCAAGTAGATTTAGGGGGCATGAGTTGACCATTGTCGGATATTTTTATTAACTCTCCTATTGCAGTAGTGGGCAACACAATTCCAATTTTCATTACTGCGGAATCAACTAAATTTATGATCTTCCCCGTACTTTGCGGGCCTCCGACAAAGTCAATGCGGTCGTCAGTTCTAACATCTTTTATTCCTAAAATTGGTTTCAGAATTGACTCTTCAATAATGTGTGTATCAAGATTCTCTAGAACATTATCGATATCTTGAGGAATTTGCCTAAGTTGAAGTTGGTACCATGATTTTTCTAGGTATATAAAATAGCAATATTTTTGGTTCAAAAAATTATCGCCGGTTATCTTATTAACTTCAAACGTTTCTGATAATTTAGTTAAAAATTCATTCGCTGTGAGTTGGTTTAAATCACGGACTACCCTATTGTAGGGTAAGATGCTTAATTCGGTTTCATCAAAAGTTACAGCTAGAAAACAATCCGTCGTTTGTGTTTTTCGTTTTATGAATATTTTTGAAGCAGCGGCACTTCTGTGGTGTCCGTCTGCAATGTATAGCTCTTGAATAGAATTCAAGTGATTCTGGATTTGCTCAACCTGTTGAGCATTATTTATCACCCAGAGCTCATGTTGCCAGTTTTCTAAAATAGTGTTTATTTCTGAAGCTTTTTCTAGGGTAATCTTGTTCAAAATAGATTTAAGAATTTTGTTTTCTCTATGAATCAGCATGACCGGACCAGTTTGCGCTTGTACTGCCTCGATCTGTTTGATTCTATCCAATTCCTTTTTCTGCCTTGTAAGTTCATGACGCTTTATTCTACCTTCAAGATAAGCGCTTATTGAAGCTCCAAAAACTAACCCGGTCTGAGCGTGGTGTTTAGAACTTATTTTGTAAACATAAAAAGAGTTTTTTTCATCTGCGCGAATTATATCGCTCGTTAATAATTCATTGAAATTCTTTGAGGCTTGCTGGTAAACCTCATCACAGTAGGGGTTAATGCATTCATCAAAATCGACTTCAGCCCTTGATACTCGGAGAAATGAATCAGGATTTTCTCTTACTATTTCTTTGACTTGTTCTCTGGAAAGCACGTCATAGGGAGGGGCGATTAACTTGCTTGTGAAATTTATTGTGGGTCTAAGACCTTTGAAGGGTTTGCCTATAAAATAATCGCTCAAACTAGGTTGCTCCTCATACGTAAAAATTAGTTAAGAGTCTAACCCATTTAGAAAGTCTAATACAGCTTCATTAAATAATCTTGGCGCTTCAAGATTTGCAAAATGACCACTGTCTTCGATAACTAAAAGCTTAGAATTTTTGATCTTTTTATTCATTTGAACGGAAATGGTTGGTGGAGTTATAGCGTCTTTACTACCTGTTACTATTAACGTTGGTGCTTTAATAGATTCTAAATCACAAACTCTCTCGTACATAACCATGCTTTCAACTGTATTAAGATAACTTTCTACATTAAGGGTTAATATGGTTTGTAGGATTTTCTCTTCTACGGATTTACAGGCGTTTGGCCCTATCATCTGGGGTATGATTTTCTTCCCAAATTGTCTCAGGGTCAAGCCGTTGTCTTTTAATGGCTTCTTTCTTTTTTGAAGAAACCCCAAGCGTTGAATTTTTGTAAAGCTTTCATCATATCCAAAAAAAGTATTTGCTAGAATTAAGGAGCTTACTAATTTAGGGTATTTTTCTGTAAAGTCTAGTGCAATTCTGCCTCCCATTGAATGGCCGCATAGAATAATTTGGTCAAGTTTGAGATGCTGCGTGAGTTCGTATAAGTCACTTGCAAATTGATCAAAATCAAATAACTTTTTAATTGGCTCTGTCTGACCATATCCGCGGGCATCCCAGCTTATTGTTCTGAACTGTTTGCTAAAAAGTTTGAGTTGAGGGATCCAAATTTCTTTATTGCCGCTTATGCCATGAAGAAAAATAATTGTGGGGCCAGCACCTGCTTCTAGGTAATTTAGACCAAGACTAGTGTCAAGAATTTTCTTAATTATCCTGGGTTGTCCCATGCGTATATCATTTATAAATATAAAATTTATTTATAATCTTCCAACCACTTTTTGTTTTAGCAAGATGAAAGAAATCTATGTACTGGTTATTGAAATTAAATGTAACGGTGGCCGCCGGGCCATACACGCGGATGGAAAGTATTTCACCCCTCATTTCTGGTCTTTTCTCTTTTGATACCCATCTTTTAATCACTTCTTTGATTGGTGTCGCTGTGAGCTCTATATCTTTATTTGCTTCTACTAAAAAACCTTTCATATGCGCTTTATCTAGTTCAAAAGCTTTGTTTAACAGTGTTTCATCAGAATTTTTGACACCATTAAAATAATTGTAAATCGTCTCCTGTATCCGCTTTGTTTCATCTATTAAAAGATTTTCTGATAAAACGGGGAAAGAGAAACCAAGTAACAGGATGCTGAAAAAAACCGATCTCATAATAATTTACTCCTTAAATTTAAAAAAAAGCTATTGTACGAACTTCAATGCTACGCCGGGATGGTGCAACAGAAGCAGTTGAATTGTTTTGAAAGGCTGCGTGAATACCGAATTTAGCTTTAACACGTTCGCGCGTATCAAAGCACTTTATCATTATGATCTCATTACATTTCATGTGACTAAAATATGACCATTGATGATTTGGATTATGTTTGATCCCTAATATTTTGCCTGTACGATTTTTATAAATTAAAGAAATATCAATAAGGTCCTGAGTGTCTATTGAGTTGTGGCTAATTAAAGCAAGCGGTGTATCTACTACTGGCTCACGCAAGGGTTGCCAAATATTGTAGAATCCAAAATTAGAAAAGCTTTTGTAAGTTTTATCGGGATCAAGTTGACTCAGCCTTAATGCAGCTGATTTTTCTGTGTAATCATTGTGTGCAAATTTAACAGGCTTATAAGCGTTTGGATGTTTTTTCGCAAGCGTATAATCTCTTACATTATGATCAAAAGCGAAGGCGTGTTTGCAACCACTAAATTTTTTGACGATGTTTGAACATTCTGGGTAAAAATTTTTTTCGATTTGCTTGCTATTCAAATGATCGAAATTTGGTTCATTTTGATTTTTTAAAAATTTAAATCCATGCATGTCAAGCTCAAATTCCTCGCTTATTTTTCGAGCATCATGTATATTCACATTAACTTTATTCATTTTTGCCGGCTCTCTTTTATATTCTCCTGTTTCTTTGTGCATGTAAATAATAGGCGCTGCTTCTGAATCATCTACATAATGCATTGATGCCGATGTTTGAGGTAAAGATTTAAAATTAATCATAGTTTTGTGAACTCTTTATTTTTATAATTAGGTTATTTACTCTTAATCTATAATATCATTTTAGGGTGAATATGAAATTTATCCAAGCAGCGGAAAATAATAAAACTGAGATTTTACGATTTTTTAAAAAAATCGTAAAATCTGGGGATATAGTTCTGGAGATTGGTTCTGGAACCGGCCAACATATCGTTTATTTTGCATCTAAAATGAAGGATGTCGTTTGGCAGCCAAGCGAGAAGGGAGATAATATCACTTCAGTTGAGCAGCGTGTAAATAAGGCTAAATTGGTCAATTTAAACAAACCCTGGGTAGTAGATATTGGTTGTCCGCCTAATTCAAACCAGCTTTTTAACTTTGTGTATGCATCGAACGTACTGCAATGCATTTCTTTAAAAGAGTTAGGGCACTTTATGTTTACCGCTCGGAAATTTTTAGGAAATAGAGGAATACTTGTAATTTATGGGCCCTTTCTAAGAGAAGGAAAATATGCGAGTGTCGGGGATAATTTGTTAGATAATTATTTAAAAATACGCAATACAGAGATAGGCATTAAAAATCTCGGATTTGTCAGAGAAACAGCAAAATCATATGGATTTGAATTTTTAGACACTGTCAGCATGGAAAAAAATAACTTAATTCTTCTATTTACTGCTGTTTAAATGATTCGTCCACGTCAACTTGCATCGTTGATACGAGCCCGTTTGTGTGGTGGGCTAGTCCAATTACCTCAAGTAACTCCTTGTATTGTTCATCTGTAAGCCCTTTTTTTTTCGCGGAAGCCGTATGTGAATGAATACAATATTCACACGAATTGGCAACTGATACTGCAATATATATAAGTTCTTTTGTAAGGGGGTCAAGTGCTCCTCCCTTCATGATGGTTTTTACCTGATTCCAGGTTCTGTCGAGCTGTTCCGGATTGTTCGCTAAGGCTAGCCAAAAGTTATTAATGAATTCTGCTCCTCTTGTTTTTCTTATGTCATCATAGATTGCTCTTACTTCGCTACTGCTTTCTTCATATTTTATTAATTTTACTGTTGCCATATTCGCTCTCTTAATCTATTTTTGTTATATTGTATGAATCCAATTAAAAGGGTCATTTTCGATCCCATATTGAATAGCTGTCAAACCATCATAAATAGTTTTTGCAACTTTACCAGATTTGCCATTGTTTATTTCTATTTCTTGATCTTTATATAAAAGTTTCCCTATTGGTGCTACGACTGCCCCTGTGCCCATTCCAAATATTTCTGTAATTTCTTTAGTTCTAATTTTTTTAATTACTTCATTGATGCTTATCTTCCTCTCTAAAAATCCAAGACCTAATTTTGGAGCTAATGTTTTTATAGAATCTCTCGTTATACCGTGCAAGATTGCCCCATTTAGTTCCGGCGTAATGATATGCTCGCCACGTTCAACAAAGGCAATATTCATAGCACCGACCTCGTCTATAAATTCCCTGTGAACAGCATCAAGCCAAAGAACTTGGTGGTATCCTTTCTTCAGTGCTGTTTCGGTAGCGGCAATAGAGCCGGCATAATTACCTGGGGTCTTGGCTTCTCCCGTTCCACCTGGTGTTGAACGGACGAATTTATCTGCTACAAGTACTGAGATTGGATCGAATCCTGAATCAAAATACGGTGCGACTGGAGAGAGTATAATATAATGCAAATATTGATTGCTTGATCTTACTTCTAGAGTAGGCTCGGTGGCGATCATCACCGGTCGAATGTAAAGAGCAGAACCAGCTGCGTTAGGCACCCATTTTTTTTCTAAGTCGATAAGTTGTTTAATTGCCTCAAAATGTAAATCTGGGTCTACCTCTGGCATCCCCATTCTTTGAGCAGACAGGTTAAATCTTCTAATATTTTCTTTTGTACGAAATAAATTTATTTTTCCGTCTCTCGCTTTATAAGCCTTAGTGCCGTCAAAAACCATTTGACCATTATGAAAAACTGTACAAGATGGCGGTAATTCAAAGTTTTTTTGATCACTAATCACTTGATCATGCCATCCCGCTTTCCTATTAAATTTTTGAGAAAACATTCTGTCAGTAAAGATCCTCCCAAACCCAAGTCGTTCGGGCAAATCTATCGGGTTCGTCTCTTCAATTTTTTCAATCCTAATTTTTAACATTGAACATAAAGTTCCTTGGCTTAATTATCTGGAACGCTTTAAGCTCGTTTTATTAAAGTCGGAATCGGAAAGACCTTTGTTAAACTCCCAATTTTTCCACAGTAACGTAGTAGATTTTCCAGTTTGATGGTTGATCATTTCCATTCTGCTCGGCCTCCAGTAAGTGCCGAGATATTGTTTAAATTCATGTTGAGTCAGAGTCTTCAGTAATGCTCCTTTTCTATCAAAATACGTAATTTTGATAGGTCTCATAATATTACGATCTATACTAAGTAGCAACGAGGTATAGCCTGAATATTTGTATTGAGGAATCGCCTGTACAATATTATAAGTAACATCGTTTTTAATTTCGTTCTTTTGCCATTCAAAATTATATTTTTCAAGTTCAAATGAGCTTAAGTCTTCATATGCAAATTCACTACCTACAAAAGGCCCAGACTTATTCGCTGACGCAATTCTTTTTACTCTTTTAATGGCCGGGAGATAAAGCCATTGATCATCAGGTTTAAGGCTATGGGTGTGACTGAGAAAAGCGGTTCCTTTGACATCTTTTGGTTCATCGAAGACCGATAAACTTTTATCCCCATCACCAACAACTTCAAATGATTTTATCCGAAGAAATCGTTCACTTACCTGTCCATTTTTGTTCTTAAGTAACATTCTAAGTTGAGCCTCGGAGTCTTTCCAGCCGGAATTTAGTGTATCAACTTCTTCCATGATTGATTGCCCATTAGGTTGATGCTCATGTCCAGTAGCTGATAATGCAATCGCGATAAATATCGAGAAAAATGTAAACTTATTGAACAAGAGACCCGCCTTTCTGCAATAGTGTTGGTAAAAAAATAAAAGTTGATAGTAAGGCTATCATTATAATGATAGCTGTCATTAATCCCATGCCCGAATTCATGTAAAATGAAGAAGTTGTGAGTAAAGCAAAGCCAGCAATCAACACTAAACTAGTTATTAGCAGAGCCTTTCCAACTGAATCAAACGCAAACTTTATTGCTTCGGGTTTGGAGAAATTTTGAATTCTGCGCGCTTTTAAATATTTCGTTAAAAAGTGGACAGTATCATCAATGACAATACCAAAAGTCATCCCTGTGACCACAGAGAGCGATAAACCTACTTGGCCGACAAAAATCCCCCAAATACCGAAACCAATTACAGCAGGCACTAGATTAGCAAAAAGACTAATCAAACCGATGGAGATTGACTTTAATGACAACGCCAAAATTATCGAAATTAAAAATATTGCGGATGTGGTTCCAACAAGCATTGCTTTTATGTTTCGTTCGCCAATGTTTGAAAACATTAGTACGGTTCCAGCCCCGTGAACCTTTTGAATAGAGGAGCAATTTTTTTCTACCCACCGTAATATCTTATTATTTAGTTGAATGGTCTCTTTCGTAGAAAGTGTCTTGGTTGTAAGGGTTAATTTTGATGAGGACTTGTCTACATTAATTTGATTATTTAAGTCAAGACCATAAGGTAGAGACATTTCATAGAGAAGCAGATATTGCGCTGCAGCTTCTCGTGAGTCGGGTAGCCTATAATGTTGCTCATTGCCAAAGTTAATATATTTGTTTAACGATTTGATTGCTGTTGTAAAGGAAAGCACGTGAACTGTTTCAGGTAAGTTTTGTAGCCATGTGTAAAGTTTTTCGATATCACGTTGATATTTTGGATTATTTATTCCGTTTGTAACTCCAGAATCGAGTGAATAATTTATTGAATAGATTCCAGTTAAGTTATCTTCCATAAAATCGGTTGCTTTCCTAAAATCGACCCTTTGGTCGAACCAATGAACAAAGATATCATTTAGCTCGTTTTTTGGGATATTTATTAAACTTATTGTAATTAGAATTATAGAGCACCAAAGTATAGGGTGCGTATGATTTAGGACAATTTCTTTTGAATAAATAAGTGTTCCTTTGAGAATTTTATCAGCTCTGTTGCTTTTCGGGTTTGGTTTGACCGGAAGCCACATGAGAACAATGGGGAGGATAGTGAAAGTAAAAATCAGTGAAAAGATTATCCCAATCGAAACAATGTTACCTAAATGATTAAATGGCGGGACCTCAGAAAAATTCATTGTTAAAAATCCGATTGCTGTGGTTATGCTTGCCAAGAAAACTGGTTGTAAATTTTGTTGAATACTCGCTTTTAACGCCTCTTCTTTGCCGAGCCGATAATTGTCAAGAAACGATGATAAAACATGAACTGAATTGGCTATAGCTACTGTAAGAATGATAATTGGCGCAGTAACGGTAACGGATGTCAAAGGATAATTAAAAAATCCTCCAGCGCCCATAGCTGAGATAATCGACATGATTGTAATCGTTAATATAGGTGTTGCCCCAATAAAAGTTCCGACCAAAATTCCTAAAATAACGAACATTAAAGTTACGCTTATTGGTACTAAAAACGTAGAGTCTTGCGTGCCTATTTCGGTAAACGTGTAATCCATTATCACTGTACCACTTAACGCAACAGTAAATTGTGTATTATACTCTTTTGCAAAATTTGTAATTAATGACTTCGACCACTGGGCGATTTCTGTAGTGGCTTCAGTGCGTTTGTCCGCAGGTATTTGTACGGTGGCGATTATTCCGGTTGTTTTTCCATCAGGAGATATTATCTTATTTCTTAGTTCAGGTTGTTTTAACAATCGAGTCCTAAGTAATTCAAGTTCCCCGGCATTCAAATCTGCAGCATTTTCAACCGCGTTCTTAATCTCAATTGTCTCACCAAAGTTCGAAATTAGCTGAAAGTTGGTAATTGAATCCACCCTGATTGAATATGGCATGTTCCAGGTTCTTTTCGTTAGCTCCTCAATAGGTCGCAGGTTTTTTGCTTGAAATAGATTTCCTTCTTTCGATTTCAAGATAATAATTATATTGTCTTCTTTAGTATAAATCTTTTCCATAGATTCAAAAGCAATCAGTTCTGGATTTTCTTCGCTAAAATAGGCGCGATAACTAGAATCAAAATATAAATTAGATAGTCCCCCGGCGAAAATTAGGAATAAAGTTGTCGAGATTGTCGCTAATTGATTTCTTTTTTCAAAAACGAATCGAGCAATTCTTCTGTCTAAGGGAGTTTTCATATTTGCGTATAGAAAATAGTTTGGTTCTGGTATATATCTTAATTTAAATTATTAGTTGGAACCTATGGGTTTATAGTATTATAACTTACTAAATAAAATTCGCTTATAAAATTAATTGATTTTATCTTGAAGGAGGAGTCCAAATGTCAACAAGCCTTTTAAATCAGGGCGATTCTTACGAAACCGTTTATAGCAATTTTAAATGGAACATACCTCAGAAATATAATATTGCCTATGATGTTTGCGATAGATGGGCTGACGATAAGGATAGAATCGCATTGGTCTATGAAGATGACCAAAAAAATTGCAATATTTTTTATTTTCGCGATATTCAAAAATACGCTAATCAACTAGCAAACGTTTTTACTGGTTTAGGGTTAAAAAAAGGAGATGTGGTTACTTTACTGCTCGGCCAGGATCCAGAATGTGCGATAGCTCATGTAGCCTGTTGGAAAGCAGGAATCATATCAAGCCCCTGCTCAGTTCTCTTTGCGTCAGATGCTATTAAATATCGGTTAAATGATTGCGAGACAAAAATTCTTATTACTGATGAAGCAAATTACCAAAAAGTGAGCGACATGAAAAAGGATTGTCCGAGTCTTGAACATATCATTTTGACTAATACAAGCACCAAGGAAGCTTGTAACTTTTGGAAACTTATTGAAAATGAAAATTCAAATTTTACCAATGTGGTGACCAAAGCAGAAGACGTGGCTTGGATTAGTTACACTTCTGGTACAACTGGCATGCCGAAAGGGTCGGTTCAGCCACATCGAATGATGCTTGGTCACATGCCTAGTCTTGAATTTATTTACGATTTTTTTCCAAAAAAAAGAGATGCCCTGTGGTCACCTGCAGATTGGGCTTGGATGGCAGGTTTGATGGATATTCTAATGCCTGGGTGGTTTCACGGTTGTAAGGTAGTTGCAACCGCTATGAAGGGTTTTGATGCCGAAGATGCTTATAGGATCCTAGCTCAGCATGAGGTTACTCTGGCGCTTCTAACTCCCACAATGCTCAAATTGATGAAGCAAGTTGATGCCCCATTGTCGAAATATTCATTGAAATTGAGGGCAGTGTTGTCGGGTGGGGAAGCTGTGGGCGCCTCTTTGCTTGAATGGGCTCAGAAAGAACTAAAATTAATGGTACATGAGGGTTTTGGTCAAACTGAATGTAACGTGATTTTAGGTAACAATGGTAAGTTGTTTCCTATTAAGCCGGGTTCGTTAGGGAAACCAACTCCTGGCTCAATAGTGAAGGTTATTAATAATGACGGCGTCGAGCTAGCGCCAGGAGAGGAGGGGCATATTGCATGCTTGAGACCAGACCCGGTCATGCTCCTAGAGTATTTGAATAAACCTGAGGCCACGAAAGAAAAGTTTATTGGGGATTGGTTGATTACTGGAGACTTAGGCCACATGGATGACGAGGGATATTTTTGGTTCCATGGACGAGCGGATGATGTTATTACCAGCTCAGGGTACAGAATCGGCCCAAGTGAAATTGAGGATGCTTTAATTAAACATAAGGCTGTTCAAATAGCAGCAGCTATTGGTGTCCCAGACCCGATTCGCACTGAAACTATAAAAGCTTTTATCATTTTATCCGAGGGTTTCGAGGGTAATCAGCAACTTGAAGAAGAGTTAAAAAATTTTGTGAGACAAAAATTAGCCAAACATGAAGTCCCAAAAGAAATAGAGTTTGTTAACTCATTGCCGATGACCACAACAGGAAAAATAATGAGAAAGGAGCTTCGGCAGAAAGAAATGAACTCTTAAGGTATTATTTTAAAACTGTGAAAGTTGTTTTCAATTAGAGCCAAAAACTCGTTGTAAATGTTCTTCACTGGGTGGTTTGGTCATCAGCGAGACGATTACCATGGACAATAGAGATATTATAGAGGCGACAGTTGCACATGAAAAAGGGTTGCTTGCCTGATAGGAAAGCCATTTAGCTGACTGAAATAAGATATCAAAATGAATGAACCAATTAGGATTTATTAATTTTGCATAAATAATTGGAAAAACACTTCCGCCTACAACAAACCCAACCAACGCGCCGGTTTTCGTTGCTCTTCTCCAAAGAACACCTAAGAACATTGGAGCGGCTGTTGCTGCCATCATTCCGCCAACGCCAATCCAAACCAGTAAGGCTATGTTGGTATTCCTTGCATATGACGCGATTAAAATTGCTATTATTAAAATGATTACTGTCGCGACTCTGCTAATTAATAAGCTGATCGAATCAATTTTTTTTGCATCTAGATTGGAAGAAATTTTAGGAGCTATTGTTCGCCTATATATGTCGTTAGCAAAGATTTGAGCGGTACTCACAACGAGGCCGTCAGCCGTAGACATCACAGCGGCAAGAACGCCAGCGCAGATGAAAGCCGCTGCCCAGGCGGGTAGGGTAGCAATAAATAATTGTGGTATTGCCTGATTTGGATTAGCTCCGTCAGCAAACAGAGAATCGCCTAATAATGCCCTGGCCAGAATTCCCCCTAATGTCATCGCAGGCAATAACATTCCAAAAGCAAAAGCGATACTAATAAATTTTATTTGATCTCGATCACTTTTAAGAGCCCACAGTTTATTTCCTATATGAGGCAACAAACCTAAAGGAAGGTGCGCTACAAAAATAGCAAATATGTCCCATTTAGAGTTGTAAAGGGGAAATGATGGATGCAGCACTGTTACTAAATCTGGATCATTTTTTTCGAGGGTATCCAGCATTCCGCTAAAACCCCCATCTACGCCAAATCCTGAAAAGAACATAAACACCACTACACAAGCTAAAATTAGCATCAAAGCTCCTTGCACCCCATCGGTTAAAATGTCAGCGTGTGCTCCTCCCAGCACTATATAAAACATCACGATAAGAGCTGTTACCCCGAGGGCAGGCAATACTTTAAGTCCAAGCATTTCTGTAAACATTACTGCACCCGCTAGTAATTGCCCAGCTAAATAAAACAACAGGAGTATCGAAAATAAAGCAGCTAGTAACCTAACAACGTCGGAATTAAACCTATCACCAAGGTACTCGGGAATTGACCTACTTCCGAATGCATCACCCGCGCGCCTTACTCCATGTAAGCATATAATTACTCCAATATAGACCCCCATCGGATATACGAATGCATAGATTAAGCATGATAAACCGCTGGTATAGGCTAATCCCGGTAGACCTAAGAATGTTGCCCCACTGGCGGTTGTAGCAGTTAATGCAAAGGCTAAAAAAATTGGGCCGTAACTAGATCGTGCCGTAGCGAAATCATCACTATTTTTGATACGATTCATGCCTACGAAACCAAAGACGATCATTAAGCCCAAATAAAAGCTTAAGAAAATCCACCCCCAAAATTGCAAAGGCTCTAGTCCAAACACTATTTTCCTCTCCTCTAAATAACCTTTCTAGTCGAACTTGCTATTTTAATATAAACTTAACAACATTGACATTTTATTTGGTAAAAGACTCTTGATTTTGGTCAGAGTCGATTTTTCTTCAATAATGAATTATTTGTACTAAATTAGAAGGGGATAAATGGAAATAATCAGTCCTGCAGAAATAATAAGAAAAATTAGAGCGTCAAAAAATATTATTATGCCTGGTGGTTGCGCTAACGCCTCCGGCTTTTTTGATGAATTTTTGAATTCTGTCGACGAATTTACAAATTTGGAAGTTTTGTCAGGATTGTCTCTAGGTAGCTATCCTTATTTAAGTAGAGAATCGGACACGAAGATTAATTATTCGACTTGGCAGGCTGGGATGGGATTGAGAAAATACTTCTCTGAAAATTTGGAACAATTAAATTTAATTCCCTTAAGACTGGGTGATCTAGTAGAAGTAGTTGGACGAAAGCGAATGATCGAACCGGATGTAGTCGTCGTTCAGGCTTCTCTTCCTCAGAACGACGGTTCCATAAATCTAGGCCTTTCAGTAGGGGCAAACCCTCATTTTATTAGTCAAGCAAATATCGTTGTGGCTGAACTCAACCATAATATGCCGGTTACGCGAGGTGATAGTGCAATTGATATGAGCTTGGTTAACTTCGCGTATGAGTCTGAGAGCGATTTATTGATATATGATACTGGGGTGGCTGAGGAGAGAGATGGCGACATAGTGAATAACGTCCTCAATTTGATCCCAGAAGGCGCTACTGTTCAAGTTGGAATAGGTGGAATACCTGACAGAATTACCGAAAGGCTTGCGTCAATAAGTGGTGTGTCCATTTTTACCGGCATAATTTCGAATGGGCTTTTGAATTTTATAGAAGGTACAAATGGTAATAGCAAGGTGGTTACAGGGGAAGTAGCAGGCAGCAAGTTGCTTTATCAAGAAATTCATGAAAACGACGCTGTTGAGCTTGCCAGAATCGAAAAGACGCATAATGTCATAGCTCTATCAAATACTGAAAAATTTGTTTCTATTAATTCAACTATTGAAATTGACTTGAGTGGCCAAGCTAATGGAGAAGTAATAAATGGGCAACAAGTCAGTGGTGTTGGAGGTAGTTTAGATTATATCGAAGCTGCGTCTTGGTCAAAAAATGGATTATCAATAATAGCGTTGCCCTCGACAACAAGAAATGGTAAGTGTTCAAAGATAGTACCGTCATTGGCTGATGCGGTAGTAACTACGCCTAGATATAGTGTTGATTATGTAGTGACAGAATTTGGAGTCGCACGGTTGCGTGGGGCTTCCCTAAGAAAAAGAGCTCAATCATTAATTAATATAGCTCACCCTGAGTTCCGAGAGGAACTAGAGCATAGTTTTTTCCGCAAATAATTTGTCAATTGTAACAGTCTTAGTTAAAACGAAAGAATCAAAGATTTGTTGATACTTCAATCTATTAGCATAAATAGATATTTCCTCTTTTACCCGATGACCATCGTATGTATCGGTTTCTAAGATTAGTTTGTTTTCATCAAAGTAGGCGAGTGTGTATCCAAAAATATTTTTTGAAAGTTCGTTTCCTTTTGCGGAGAACATTCTGCCAGTATTACTTATTGTAAACTTTCTCTCTAGTACATTGTCGTAGATAAAAATAAATTGCGTAACGTTATCTGTTATCGTCTTTTTTATCTGTAAGGATTGGCAGTTTATCAAAGGAAGAAGTAAACCGAGACGTTTTAGGTTTCTTGCGCTTTTCCTTTTTTGACTATCTAGGTGTTGTTTTTGATAATCGGCAAGTCGCTCTCGATATGGGCCGTCAGGAAGCCCTTTGTCTTCTCGAGCTTTCCATTTTAAAGCTAAAGTTCTTAGTTTTCCTTTAAACTCATCCTCAGGTTTTGTGCTTTGTTTTGGGTCTAATTTCCAATGACCAGCAAAGTTGTTTGTTTGTACCGCAAAGCAAAAATAATGGAAAGAACAAAAGAATAGTATCGTAAAAATCTCAAGTGATAGTTTTATCCTATTGCGAAGAGGACGATTAGGTTTGACAAAGTGGAATAATTTCATTCGCAAAGTCGTTAGCTATTTCTCTGATATGTCTAAGGGGAGGTAATAGACTTACTTCTTTTAGGCCATTTTTTTCAGCTGCTTTTAATTTATCGGCAATCTCAGAAGGGCTCCCAACAATTGAAGTTCCTTCGATCATTTTGGGAGTAACAAATTTATGTTCACCGTTAGGAACATAACTACAGTGGCCATCATGTATCCTTTGATGCCATTTATCTTCAGGGAGATCGAATTGCTTTACATGATCATTGTATTCTTCCCAAATATCTTTCATATAATCGGGGACCACGGCGTCGTCTTTTGTGTACCTCCAAACCTCATAAACAAAATGTAACGCTGTTACAACCCAGGAGCCGGCCCTTTCTTTTACCGATTCATCGGTGAGTTTTTCTCCAGCCTTTAAAATAACTGCATTCGTCAAAGACACGGTATGATAATTATCAAGTCCGCGTTTTGCTATTTTAGCACCTTCTTTGACCTTGTTTAAATTGAATTCCAGCACATCTTTTTGTTCATTAAAGATAGAGACTAGTCCGTCCCCGTACATCCCGGCTGTCCTAAGAGCACGAGGTCCATTTGCCGCTACATAAATTGGAATTTTTACGTCAGTGTTACGAAACCCCCGGCCGTGGTCCTGCCAAACAATGGATGTAGTCCTATCTCGGTAGGTGTACTCTGTTTCTTCATTATTAAGCATTGACCGCACTACCCTCAAATATTCACGAAACTCGGCAACTGGCAAAGGGTCCTGTCCCATCACCCTCATCGCTGTGTGGCCTGTACCAATCCCTAAAAATATTCTACCTGGGGCTAATGCATTTACAGAGGAGATAGCCGCTGCCGTAGTTGGCGCAATTCGGGTTCCAGCAATCGCGACTCCAGTTCCAATTCTTATTCTGTCTGTATTTTGGGCAGCTAGAGCCATAGTGGAATAGCAATCGCTCCACATCATCTGGGTATCGGGTACCCAAACGGAGTCATAACCCAAAAGTTCCAAATCTTTTATTATTTGCCAATCTGTTATTCGTGTTTGAATATGTAAACTGAATTCCATGTTCGCAGCCCTCCTCAACAATTGTCCGTTTTTTAGCGCCGATCTATAAAATAAAAATCAATAGCTAATTATCTAAATCTTTTACCAGAGTTCATCCTTGTCACATCAAAATCTCTAACCTCAACCTCATCAGAATTGATGAAAGTTAGCATATTAATGGTAGTGCATCTATTAGTTTGAATATCAATTGTAGAAAATGCTGTTCCAACTGGCGCAAAATTGCTGGTATTTTCGGGTATATGAGATTCAGAACTTGAATATGCACTTATGACAATTTTCCAAAGTTTTTTATTTTGGCTGTAAATTTTCCAAATCATCGGGACGTGTGTTTGCGCGTCTAGATAGAAAATTCGCCTCTGAGCCCTCTTTTTTGAATCTTTTTCAATTCCCTCAAGTATATGTACTTCTCTTATTTGCCACTCAACTCCTGGGAAGCATGATGCTTTGCCGCCAAATTTTACATGATGGTAATTTTGCTTTTTCGATTTTTGGCCTACAGTTTTTAGGCTATTGTGCTTGTACAGTGGTAATAATAAATAAGAGGTTCCGAGATAATTCCATTTCGATTCAGCTAGGGATCCAGAAAACGATAAAAAATCGGTCGGCAGGACATCGCTTCCAAACATTGAGTCATCATTTCGAAAAGAAGCTAACGTTTGAGTTCTCTCGAGTTGCGGAACGTAGACCCAGCCGTTCGGTGGTTTTGCTTCATTTCTGTTGGCATAAATAAGAGCTTGCAGACCGGAATAGCTACCTGCGTTAATCGCAGTGAGAAAAGCCGCTCCATAAATATCTTTTTTATTCTGTTTAATTTCTGGGGTAGGTTGTCGAACTGATCTGAATAGAAACCTCATTAATTTCATGGAAAAATCCATTTTGAATTCAAGCGTCTCTTTGGTCCAATCCATAAGGCGCCACTTCATTTCGGGTATGAAACCGTTGTCTCCCAAGTAGGCGTAACGCATATTAAATGCAAGCTTAATTCCGGCATCTTGTTCGTTTAAAATAGGAGGTCCGGAAAACGGGAGCCCTGATGAGAAATTAAGTAATGATGTTTGCTCGTCGGATAAAGTGGCCTTGGATCTGCCTTGTCTCGTCGCAAAAATAAAGGCTGGGTGAGGTTTCAATGATATTGGTGCTCCGATCCGTATTGAAAAATGATCATTGCGTATGAATTTAGCAATGTCTGGATCTATTAGGTTCTTAAAATTTTTGAAATTTTTGGAATTGATAAGTGTGCCGGGTTTCGGATTTAATTCGATAAGTTGTTCTAGATCAGCTTCGAAGGATTCGGAAAAAGTCTTCGGCGCTATGAGGTTCAAGGCAAACGTTAAACCACAGAGCAGAGCCAGTCTTTTTTGCCTTATGCTGCCCAATCAATATTTCCAGTGATGCTTATAGCCTTAAGTTTGGGGAGCACTTCGGTTGCGAATAGTTGGATATTTGCTTGTGCTATTTCAAAGGGCATGCCAGCAAAACTAAATACTCCTATGTAGGCCTCTGCGCCAATTCGACTACAGTTCTTTTCGATTTGGTGAAGGCATTGCTCAGGTGTTCCCCAGGTTTGCAAACCCATAAAAAACTCTATTGCCCCACTAACGCCAGTTTTTTTCATGTTTTCAGCGAACTTGCCGTAATACTCATAGCCTTTTTGATTCTTTAGATGGTTAGTATTAAAATTATAATGATCAAGCACGGTTTGCCAGTAACCCCCGATATATTTTTCTGCTAATTTTCTTGCGGTATTTTTATCTTTATGGCAAATCGTCCAACCGGCGAGCAGAGGAGCAGGCGGGTCTTCACTATTTAATTTTTTGTAAGTTTTATTATAGTTTTCAATCTCTTTTTCTACCTGTTCCCATGGTTTTTGGGGAATAACCAATAGGCCTATTCTTAGCTTTGCCATTATTTCGATTGACTCGGGTGATACGGCTGCGGCATAGGTGCGGCCCTTAAAGGAGGCTGAGGGTAGTGGTCTTATCGCTGCTTTTGGTTGAGTTACAAACTTGCCCTTGTACTCGCAGACACCGTTTTCAAGTCCATCTAAAACACATTCGGCGCTTTCAATAAATCTTTCTCTAGAATCCTTCATATCTTGTCTAAAAGCGTCGAATTCTACTCTACCAGCGCCTCTACCGAGGCCTAAAATTAGACGTCCATTCGATAATGTATCTAACATGGAGATTTGTTCAGCAATTCTAATTGGGTCATGCCAAGGTAGCACTACCACCATTGAGCCAAGTTTGATTATTTTGGTTTTAGCTGCCATGTAGGTTAAAAATTGCATTGGATCTGGGCACATGGTGTAATTAGTAAAGTGATGTTCTACTGTCCATATTGATTGGAAACCCAATGGTTCTGCCAATTCGGCCAACTGAACTTCATTTGAATAAACTAGTTGATCACTCACAGCATTATTAGGATTTTGAAAAATAGAACACATACCTACATGCATTTTTAGAATCTCCAACTCTACAGGTCAAAATCTTAATCTAAGGAATAATCACAAAAAAGTAAAGACTGAGAACAGTTGCGAGAAACTGTTGAACACTGAATAATAAATCAATATACTAGAGCGATAGTAAGCTAGGAGAGTCGCTGTGCTTTACCAGTTTTATGAATCTGCCCATGCTGCCGTAAAACCTTTAAGGATTCTTTCTTCAATGCAAAGGGCGCTAATTGATAACCCCTTGAATCCTATGAGTGATCTATCGTTCGTTAAAGCTTACTCAGCTTCATTGCAAGTTTTTGAACGAACTACTCGGCAATACGCAAAGCCAAGGTGGTCGACATTCGATGTATCTCCTCCGGGTCAGAAAGTTAAAATGGCTAGAGTCTTACGGCTCGACTTTTGCGATTTATTAGAGTTTACCACTCGTCCGGGCGGTAATAGACCAAAAATTCTCTTGGTGGCCCCACTATCAGGTCACTATGCCACCTTGCTTACTGGAACTGTTAAGTCTTTGGTTGAAGATTTTGACGTATATCTGACTGATTGGAAGGACGCAAGAGATATTCCTTTGTATAAAGGAAGCTTCAATTTTTCGAGTTACGTAGATTACCTTATTCGGTTTATGAATATTCTCGGCCCTAATCATCATCTAATAGCGGTATGTCAACCCGGACCTGCAGCGCTCGTTGCAACGGCATATACTGCGCAGTTAAAAAGTAACTACAGTCCAAGCTCTTTGATCTTAATGGGTTGTCCGATTGACACGCGGTTAAGTCCGACTGAGCCTAACAAACTTGCTAAATCCAAGTCTCTAGATTGGTTTGAGTCAAATGTTGTTGTACACGTTCCTTATCCGAGGCTTGGCTATTTGAGAAGAGTATACCCTGGATTTTTACAGTTAACCGGTTTTATGACAATGAATTTAGATAGACACATGCTGGCCCACAAAGAACTTTTCACTGATCTCGTAAAAGGTGATGGTGACTCTGTACAGTCTCATTTAGCTTTTTATGACGAGTATCTCGCAGTGATGGATCTACCAGCTGAATACTATCTCGAAACTCTTGATATAGTATTTCAACGACATTTAATTGCAGATGGCAGATTTATTTATCGCGGAACAAAAATCGACCTTGGGTCAATAGTATCTACAGCTTTAATGACTGTGGAGGGTGAAAAGGATGATATATCTGGAATCGGCCAAACACAAGCAGCTCACAGTCTTTGTAGTAATATACCAAGTGATCACAGAGCAGACCACGTCCAAAAAGGAGTTGGTCATTATGGAGTTTTTAATGGCTCTAGATGGAGAGGTGAGATCGCCCCGAGGGTAAGAGACTTTATTAAAACCCATTCATGCTAATTTAATTTTTAGGGGGACCATAGAGATGGCGTATACAGTATTTGTACAGAGAGAAATAGATTTATCTCAAAAATTTGTTTTTGATGCTTTGAATGACTTCTGTGGTATAAAGAAGCTACTGCCTGATATGATAGATTCTGTAGAGTGTTCCGGAAGCGGAATAGGAATGTTACGCAACATAACTCTACAGGGAGGGGGTAAGGTTATAGAGCGACTGGAGATAAGCCGAGACGATGATCTGTTTGGGTATTCAATAATCGAAAATGATGCTTTGCCTCTGAAGGATTATTTTGCTTTCGTCGAATTGAAAACTACCTCGGCCACAAAAACTGAAATTACTTATCAAAGTAATTTTAGAGCAACAGGCGATGACTCCAACGAAATGGCTGGGGCGATTACTCAACTTTATAATTCTATAATAGACGGGATAGTAGCTTCAGGGTAATCAGGGGCTTTTTGTAAAGTTACATTATTTTCTAAATTTTGGCATAACTTTTTCCCCAAACAGTTTGAGGGCGTTTGTTCCAAGTTTAGGGTTAAGCCCAGGGAATTGCGTCCCCATGATAAGGTCGGTGCAAGTGAAATCAATTTGGAATTGAGATAGTTTCTCGGAGACTTGTTCAGGGGTTCCGATCATGAAATGGTCTGCAAGAACTGAGTTCCTCATATCTTCAGGCCTACTTATGGGCAAAGGAGCATCGTCTCCGTCCGCATCATTAGCTTCCGACAGAATATCATGATAGAACTCTATCAAGTGAAACAAATGTTCTTGACATTCTTCCCAAGCCTGGTCTTCTGAATCTGCGCAATACACCATTCTAAGCTGCGCTATTTTGTAATCGACTGGATTTCTCCCGGACTCTTTAAGTGCTGAGATATAATCCGGCGCTGGATCCGGACCAATCGTAGCCATTAAATGGAAACCCATCTGAGCCGCTTTTTTTACCGCCTTAGGTCCTCTCCCTCCTATCCAAATCGGTGGATGAGGGTCTTGTACTGGTTTAGGAGACAATTTTGCCTCATGAGTTTTAAAAAATTTACCATTATGAGTAACTTTTTCTTCATTAAATAGTCGCTCAATTAACTGGATACTTTCTCTTGTTTTAGGACCTCTTTCAGAGCGTTCCATGCAGAATGCTTTGTATTCATGATAGGAATAGCCCTGGCCTACACCGAACTCAAACCTCCCATTTGAGAGTATATCAACATTTGCGACTTCTTCAGCTAAAAGAACGGGGTGTTGATACGGTAAAATTACTATAAAAGTTCCAATTCTTATTTGTTTTGTTGCCGTTGCAACCCCAGCAGCAGTTGTCATCAGAGAGGGGTTGTATCCATCATCGGTAAAATGGTGTTCTGTTAGCCAAACGTTATCATATCCAATTTGTTCGCATATTTTTATTTGCTCCAGTATCTGCTGATAAAATTCGGCAAACGGTCTTCTCCACTTAACAGGATTTCTAAAATCTTCCATAAACCCGAATCGCATTTCGTTCTCCCTTGTTAAAATGACCTAGGTAAACCTAGGACTTTCTCCGAAATAAAATTAAAAATCATTTCCCTACTCACGGGAGCTATTCGAGGTATCATTACCTCCCTCATTAATCTTTCTACATGATATTCTTTCGCGTATCCCATACCACCATGTGTCAAAACAGCCTGTTCGCAAGCGTTAAACCCTGCCTCGGCTGCAAGGTATTTACACGCATTCGCCTCTGCACCGCACTCCTGACCCGAGTCATATAGAGCCGCTGCTTTGAAAACCATTAGATTTGCCGCTTCAAGTTCCATCCAATTTTTTGCCAGAGGATGAGCAATCCCTTGGTTTTTACCAATCGGTCTATCAAACACAACACGGTCCTTGGCATAGTCAACGGCCCGATTTAAAGCTGCTCTGCCAATACCGACTGCCTCGGCTGCAATTAAAATTCTTTCAGGATTCAAACCATGTAAGATATAATGAAAGCCTTTCCCTTCATCGCCAATTAAATCTTCTTGAGGAACGGGCATACCATCATAGAACACGCTGTTTGAATCAACAGCTTTTCTTCCCATTTTTTCGATTTCTCGAATCTCGACATAGTCTCGATTTAAGTCTGTATAAAAAAGAGATAACCCTTCTGTTTTTTTCTTGACTTGGTCTTTGGGTGTTGTTCTGGCTAACAAAAGCACTTTATTCGCTCTTTGGGCCATAGAGGTCCAAATTTTTTGTCCGTGGATTAGATATCCATCGCCCGATTTTTCAGCTCTTACCTCAAGGCTGGTTGTGTCCAAGCCCGCATTTGGTTCTGTGACCCCAAAACAAGCATTATCCTCACCTCTTATCATTGGTGGCAGCATTCTTTGTTTTTGTTCTTCAGTTCCGAAAATAACAATGGGATGCAGCCCAAAAAGATTTAAGTGCACAGAAGAGGCGCCAGTGTATCCAGCCCCCGACTCGGTGATTGTTTGCATCATAAGTGAAGCTTCCGTCATACCTAATCCGCTACCTCCATATTTTTCTGGCATTGCAATTCCGAACCATCCAGCCTCGCAAACTTCGGTTACGAATTCCTGCGGAAATTCTCCATTGCTATCACGTTCTAGCCAATATTCAGCTGAAAAATTATCACATATCTTGGAAATAGCTTGCTTTATAGCTATTTGATCATCGTTTATGGAAAAAGTCATTTCTTATCTCTTTATATCTGTTATTGGTCAATATAATTCTATATCCTACTAACTTTACACTTTTGAGCAAAAAAAGGAAAATTAGTTGAGCGAACCAATATCTTCTCAAGACGGACAATTCAAGCTTTCAGAACATCATTCACTTATTTTTGAACAAGCGGATAAATTTGCCAAGAGGGAATTGTATCCTTTGGCTTCCAGAATGGACGCAGACGAATGGTGGCCAGAGGGCATTTTTAAAAAAATTGGTGATGAAGGTTTTTGCGGCATAACGATTCCGGAAAAATTTGGGGGTCAAGGGCTGGATATTTTGGCTAGTGGATTGATCGCTCAAGCCATTGGCCGTTGGAACTATGCGTTAGCATTAAGCTGGATTGCCCACGAAAACTTGTGCTTAGATAATCTTTTTAGAAACTGCAACGATGAACAAAAAGAGAAATATTTGCCCGCGCTTTGTTCAGGGCAAAATATTGGTGCGCTTGGACTCACGGAACCTGGAGCCGGTTCGGACGCTTTGGGTGCCATGAATACCACAGCAGAAAAACAAGGAGATGTTTTTGTTCTCAATGGATCTAAAATGTATATCACAAATGGACCTGTCGCCGATATTTTATTAGTTTATGCAAAAACCGCGAGGGAATTAGGTAAGAATGGGATATCAGCCTTTATCGTTGAAAAGGATTTTCCAGGTTTTTCCGTAGCACAAAAACTTAACAAAATGGGCTTTAGAGGAAGTCAGACAGGCGAATTGGTTTTTAATAATTGTGAGGTTCCCGTAGAGAATCTATTGGGCAACGTGAATGAAGGTGTTGGGGTCGTTATGAGCGGTCTTGATTTTGAGCGAGCCGTGATCGCGCCAATTTGTGTGGGGATGGCAGAAAGAGCTCTTCAACTTAGTCTTGAACATGCATCTCACCGTACTCAATTTGGCAAAAAGATAGCTAATTTTCAAATGATTCAGTCTAAGTTGGCCGATATGTATGCAAGACTAGAGGCTATGAAAGCTCTTAATCTTAAAGTCTTAAGTCAAATTAATTATGCAACTAGTCAAGACGCGGGTAGGGGAATGATCCATGCAGATGCAGCAGCTTCGATTATGTTCTGCGCTAATACGCTTAATTTTGTTCTTGATGAAGCGGTCCAGATTCATGGAGGATCAGGTTATATTTGGGAATCAGAAATCAATAGGCTATACAGAGGGAATAAACTGTTAGAGATAGGTGCGGGCACGACTGAGGTAAGGAAGATGATTATCAGTCAAGAGCTTATTTCAATCGAGAATGTTATGTAATAGTCTCTTCTTTGGGAAGGCTGATAGCCGCCAGATTAAAAGAATGCTTGGATCCCTGTCTGAGCTCTTCCTAGGATTAAAGCATGAATGTCATGGGTTCCCTCATAAGTGTTCACTGCCTCAAGGTTCAAAACGTGACGAATAATGTGATATTCATCCGAGACCCCATTTCCGCCTAACATATCCCTGGCAGTCCGTGCAATGTCCAACGCTTTTCCACAATTATTTCGTTTGATCAGCGAAATCATCTCAGGAGCTGCTTTTCCTTCGTCGATAAGCCTGCCAACTTGTAGCGCAGCCTGATAACCAAGCGCTATTTCAGTTTGCATGTCTGCTAATTTTTTTTGGACCAGCTGATTTGCTGCAAGAGGCCTTCCAAACTGACTTCTATCGAGAACGTATTGTCGGGCTTGTTTCCAACAAAATTCTGCTGCCCCCATTGCACCCCAAGCAATACCATAACGGGCTCTATTGAGACAACTAAATGGACCCTTTAATCCCATTACATTTGGTAGAAGATTCTCTTCAGGGACAAAAACATCATCTAACACGATTTCACCAGTGATAGATGCCCTAAGAGAAAATTTACCCTCGATTTTCGGTGTTGAAAGACCTTTCATGGACCTTTCTACGATAAAGCCCCTTATTTGTCCGGATTCCTTAGCCCAAACGACAAACACATCCGCGATTGGTGAGTTAGAAATCCACATCTTCGAACCATTTAGAATGTATCCATCAGGGGCTGCTGAAGCATTGGTTTGCATACTTGACGGGTCAGAACCGTGATCAGGTTCGGTCAGACCGAATGCGCCTATCTTCTTGCCTGTTGCTAGATCAGGCAAATATTTTAACCTTTGAGCCTCTGTGCCAAAGGCGTTGATTGGATGCATCACCAAGCTGCTCTGTACGCTCATTGCAGACCGGTATCCTGAATCGACCGATTCAACGTTTTTTGCGATTAATCCATAATCTACGTAGCTTAGGCCGGCGCCCCCGTATTCTTCGGGAATTGTTGGACCCAAGAAGCCATTATCTCCGAATTTGTTCATAATGTTACGGTCAAAGTTTTCATGCCTGTGAGCTAAAGTAACACCTGGAAGCAACTCTCCTTCGCAAAAAACTTTGGCTGCATTATTGATGAGTCTTTCGTCTTCGGATAGCATTTCTGAGAGCAATAATGGGTCTTCCCAGCTAAAAGCTTGTTCTGCGCTCGAATTAGAAGTGGTTTTAGTGTCTTTTGCTAAAGTTGCCATTAAGTTTCCTCGTAGGTGCTGATTAGATGCTTTTGAATAAGAACGCCCAAAAACACCTTGTCTATAAGTTGAGCGAGTTCGCTCTATTACTCGTATTAGTATAAAACTTGTGTTAATTAATACTTTTACCCAATTGTATCACGAATTTTCTATATCACGAATTTTCAAATTTGGAGAAATCTCTCGATATTGGTAAAATGACATTAATTTAATATTATTTACGATCAAGCATTAAATGGTAGATCATTTGCAGGAGTCTTTATGAAAATCTTAGTCGCCGTTAAAAGAGCCATTGACTATAATGTTAAAGCAAGACCAAAAGCTGACGGGACGGGTGTGGAACTTTCTAATGTCAAAATGTCCATGAATCCGTTTGACGAAATCGCGGTTGAAGAGGCAGTCAAATTACAAGAGTCTGGGGTTGCGACAGAGACGATTGCGGTTTCAATTGGACCGAAACAAGCCCAAGAAACACTAAGAACCGCCATGGCCATGGGAGTAGACAGAAGCATACTGGTTGAGACCGAAGTAAACGTACAGCCTTTATCGGTGGCCAAAATTCTTGCGAACATCGCGGAAAAAGAAAATCCTGACGTCATTATTTTGGGTAAACAGGCGATTGACGATGATTCAAACCAAACTGGACAAATGCTCTCGGCTTTATTGGGATGGTCGCAAGGTACTTTTGCCTGTAATCTTGAAATCGAGGGTGGAGAAGCCATAGTGGCGAGAGAAATTGACGGGGGAATTCAGACCCTCAACTTAAAACTACCAACGATAATTACTACTGATTTAAGATTAAACGAACCTCGGTATGTGAAATTGCCGAACATAATGAAGGCAAAAAAAAGACCACTCGAGGTATTAAACCCTGAAGAGATTGGAGTTGATATTGCACCGAGATTAGAATTAGTAAACGTAGCTGAACCGCCTGAACGTCAAGCGGGCATCAAAGTTGAAGATGTGGGACAGCTACTTGATAAATTAAAAAATGACGCAAAGGTAATTTAAATTATGAACGTATTAATCGTAGCAGAACACGATAATAAACATCTGTCGGTCGTAACCCACAGCGCAGTTGCGGCGGGACAACTCTTAAATCCTAACAAGATTGATATTTTAGTTGCCGGGCTCGATTGCGCAAAAGTTGCAGAAGAGGCCTGTCGAATAAACGGCGTGTCTTCAGTCAAACTTTGCGAATCTGAGTCTTTGAAGGACGGATTAGCTGAAAATTTAGCGACCGTGGTTGTTAGTCATTCAACCGATTATCAATTCATCATCACGGCCTCTTCAACTAGTGGTAAAAATTTTATGCCTAGAGTTGCCGCCCTAATTGACGTGGCTCAAATATCTGATGTCATTGACATAGTTGACCAAGAAACATTTAAACGCCCAATGTATGCCGGTAATATCATTGCTACAGTAAAATCGAAAGACGACACGAAGGTTCTTACCATTAGACCCACTGCGTTTGAACCGAATGGGATAAGCGATTCTTCTTCGCCTATTGAAAATATTGGCGCGCCAGATAGCCCGAATCTCTCTAAATTTGTTAGAGAAGAGTTGACTAAGTCAGACAGGCCTGAACTAGGAGCAGCGGAAATTATCGTATCTGGTGGAAGAGGAGTGGGTAGTTCTGAAGACTTTGCTATTATTGAAACTCTTGCTGATAAATTAGGTGCCGCAGTTGGCGCTTCCAGAGCGGCAGTTGACGCTGGATATGTTCCAAATGATTATCAGGTTGGTCAGACCGGTAAAATAGTTGCCCCTCAACTGTATATCGCTGTTGGGATTTCTGGAGCGATTCAACATCTTGCAGGCATGAAGGATTCGAAAGTTATAGTTGCAATCAATAAAGACGAAGAGGCACCTATCTTTGGAGTAGCAGACTATGGATTGGTTGGTGACCTTTTTAAAGAAGTCCCGGAAATGTCTGAGCAACTTTCTGAATAGAACAAGGTTTATAAAATAAAATCAATTTCGAGCTAGTATGGTATGACAGATAGAGAGGTGATGGAATACGACGTTGTGGTAGTAGGCGGTGGTCCAGCAGGCCTCAGTTTTGCCATTAAGTTGAAGCAGCTATCCATCGAAGCAAAAACCGATCTCTCTGTCTGTTTGGTTGAGAAAGGTTCCGAGGTGGGAGCGCACATACTCTCAGGTGCGGTTATAGAAACGAAGTCGCTAGATGAATTGATACCAGATTGGGAATCGAGAGGTGCCCCACTTGAGACCTCGGCTACCTCTGATAAATTTTATCTGTTATCAAAACGATTTGCTCTGAGGTTGCCGACTCCACCACAGATGCATAATCAGGGAAATTACATAACCAGTTTGGGAAACTTGTGTAAATGGCTTGGAGAACAAGCTGAAGAACTAGGGGTTGATATTTTTCCAGGTTTCTCTTGCTCAGAACTATCTGTTGATTCTGAAGGAAATATCAAGGGAGTATTAACCGGAGACATGGGTCGAACTAAAGATGGAGAGAAGGGTGAAAATTTCGAAGCAGGAATTGAGCTTAAAGGCAGACAAACCATCTTTGCCGAGGGTTGTCGGGGCTCTCTGACGAAAAAATTGTTTGATCGGTTTAAGCTACGAGCCGACTGCGATCCTCAAGTATATGGCATTGGCATTAAAGAAATCTGGGAACTTGACCCCTCTAAATTCGCTTCGGGTCAAATTACTCATACCGCAGGTTGGCCTATGGACCTAAGTACTTATGGTGGTTCGTGGATGTATCACTATGGAGAAAACCTACTGTCCGTAGGCTTTGTTTTGGGTTTGAACTATAAAAATCCCCACTTAAGTCCTTTTGAGGAGATGCAGAGATTTAAAACCCATCCCAAATTCTGGAACTTATTCGATGGGGCTAAAAGAATTTCGTACGGTGCGAGAGCTATAAGTGCGGGTGGCATACAGTCTCTACCTAAACTATCTTTTCCGGGCGGGTTAATTATAGGTGATGCTGCAGGATTTTTAAATGTGCCGAAAATTAAAGGTACACACACTGCAATGAAGTCTGGGATTCTAGCGGCTGAAAGCGTATTCGAGGAGGCGATTAATGGTTGGGAGAATAAAGAAATAACTAGCTTCCAAGATAAATTACAAAAAAGTTGGTTATGGGATGAATTATATAAAGTTAGAAACATAAAGCCGTCGTTCAAATGGGGGTTATTATTTGCCATGATTTATTCAGCGATTGATACTTATATTTTCCGCGGTAGAGCGCCCTGGACTTTTTCGAATAAGGCAGATCATTTGCAGACAGAGAAAGCTGACAGCTCAAAAACTAAGGATTATCCTAAACCGGATGGTGTCGTAACATTTGATAAAGCCTCTTCTGTCTTCCTGTCTAATACCTATCATGAAGAGAACCAGCCGTGTCACCTGGTTTTACAGCAACCGGATATGGCACTACAGAGAAATTTGAAATTTTATGCAGGACTTGAGCAAAATTATTGTCCAGCCGGAGTTTATGAATATGTGGATGATGGATCCAACAAAAGGTTGCAGATAAATGCTCAAAACTGCGTGCACTGTAAAACATGTGATATAAAGGATCCGGGCCAAAATATTAATTGGTGCCCACCAGAGGGCGGCGGTGGGCCTAACTATTCCAGTATGTAAAGACTAACAGCAGATCAATGCCAAAAGTTATATTTAAAGATACAAATAACGTCATCATAAAAACTGTCAACGCCAAGATAGGTTGGTCATTAATGGAGACTGCCCTTGAAAACCAAATTCCTGGAATCCATGGTGAATGTGGAGGGGGGTGTTCTTGTGCGACGTGCCATGTGTATATTGAACCGGATTGTACCGATAAAATATCAGTCATTTCAGAAATCGAAGAGGAAACTCTAGAGTTTGTTGACAATAAAGTTGATGGTCTCTCCCGCTTATCTTGTCAAATTGAAATCACGGAAGCGCTTGACGGAATGTCTTTTCAAGTTCCGACAGATTGATATCTGTTGAATGAACTTCTAGATAATTAATGGGCTCAATGAGCTAGGATGCCCATACCTTGGCTTTATAGATAATTAGGTTTTCAATCTTCTTTGCTTATTGGAATGGATTTTAGCCTTATGTTAAGTGAGTCATTATGTAACTTGTCATTTGGTCTAAAAAAACTATTCTCTATTCCATAGATAAAAATCTGTTCCGCTTTTGAGTGGAAGTCTCGCTTTAATAAAAGTTCATAAAAATATCTCGTTTCGGATCGATCCAGCGAAAAATTATCGTTTATAGTTTCCCAAATATTTAGATGATTGTCTGTCTCATTCAGGAGAGCGTAAATATAAGCGAGGCGCCTAAAATTCTTTTTAGTAGGGTTACTCTGCACGACAGTTTCGATTACTTTCAAGGCTTCATTTAGCTCAGAGTTTTTAACGTATGCCAAGAATAAAAGTTCATTCAGTTTTCTCGATTGAGATTTCGTTAGATTTTGCCCCTTATGAACAACTAAAACTAACGTATCGATTGTTCGAATAAAGTCAGAAGACTGATAAAGAAAGTCCGCAAGGCTTAGCTGTAAATCGATATTTTCTTGTTTATCATCGATAATTTTGATTCTTTTTAGAACGAACTCTTTCTGTTCTCTGTTTAAATAATTTAGTGACAACTTCTTTAGTGACTCAAGATACAATAACGTCGGAATACTGTCGTATGTCAGTACTCTCAGAAAGCTTGTATTTGCGTTTAAAAAATTTTTAAGGTTAAAGTGGGCTGTTGCGAACAAAAAATGTAAACTGGCTTTTTCGAAATCATTGAGCGTCTTTTTTTTGATTATTGGCTTTAAAATTTCAATTGCTTTGTTATTCAAGTTTTTATCGAGAAGCTCCTCAGTTTTAAGAATGGCGTCTAGTATCTTCGGAGAATAAGTTTGGGTAAGACTTTTATCGTTATCAAGCGTGTAAACCACTCCTACCGGCACTACCATCAAAACTAGCGCAAAAAACAGACTATTTTTCAAGGATTTTAAAAACAAATTTATTCCTTACATTTTCCACTTTTACAGACATTCCATTTTTTACCCTGGGTTTGTATACAAATAATTTTGCAGCATCGATTGACGCTTTACGGAACCAAACGTCACATTCCGAATCAACAGCTGTCACATTTCTAACTTTTCCGTTAGTTTCTATGGTGTAATTAACCAAACAAACTCCCTCGCGTCCTTTTTCGAGAGCATGCGATGGGTAATCTGGCTTTAGTTTAAAAAGAGGAAAGTAATCACCTTCAAGTGTGAAAATAGATAGCTGTTTTGTATCCTTCTCGTTTGAGGAATAATGTAATTTCGAAGGCACAGTCTCTGAAGTATTTTGAGAAGCACTAGGACTATTTCTCCCTTTAGTTTTTTCTGTATTAATTACTTGACTAGTTGCGTTGTCGTTATCGACTTGAAGTTTGTTATTACTAGCTGTGGAAAATTTAATCGAATCGAGAGCCGTAAACATTGATGCAGGTTGCTCTACAAAAATCAGGTTGCCAGCAATAAAAAACAAAAACAAAGTAATTAAGAGAGAAAAAAAGAATACGATACTTCTATTTACTGTTAACTTTTGCATCTATTGTTCTATTTTTTTTCTGTACTGATTGTTATGTCTTGGATACCCGCGGATTTTGCAGTATCGACTACTTGTACGAAAATTGATAATTCACTTCTTTGATCGGCTTCTATTACTAATGAACCCAATGGTTTGTTTTTTAATTCGACTATAAGTTTCTCCTTTAGAGACTCCGGCTCGATTAAATTATTTTGGAAATATAAGACGTTATTCCTATCTATTCTTATTTTGATACTATCGGGTTGCGCAGATTGTTCGCTATTCGATTTCGGCTTTTCTATGGCTAGTCTGCCTTCATCCACAAATGTTGTGGTTAATATAAAAAATATAAGAATTATAAAGCTCACATCTAAAAGTGGTGTAAGATCTATACTGAGATCATCTTTGGCATCACTTTTATTCGTAAATCTCATTTTAATTAGCTCTATTTTTGGGAATTTCTCTTGGCCTTATTACTTTTAGGCCAATTAGTCCCGATATAGATATCATCAATGAAACTAAGGTTGGTATTACTACTCTTGGCAGGGAGAGTCCGACTTGGGGTGCATCTGTCCCATGTATTTCTATAACTCTAAAAACCGCAACCATTCCAGTTGTACTGCCGAGCAATCCGACTAATGGGCAAATTGATACGAGTATTTTTACTAATGCTATGTTTTTTTTATTAGCAATTGTGATTTTTTTTGTGACATCATCCCATGGTTTGCCATAGTTGTACGGCGAGCAAATTTTCCCAGATGGTCCTTGAAATAAAAACGAAAGCAGGAAAAACCAAATACTTAAACCTAGTCCAAAAATAACAATCATAATTGGCCCGCCGTTTTCGAAGATGTATTCGAATTTAGAAATTTGATCTAAGAAAAAACTATTAATCATTGGAATCTAGCATTATCTGAAAAGCAAACTGTTCTAAACTTTCTTCAATAAACTTTACTCTGCTTGATAATAAGGTGAACAGAAGAAGAGAGGGGACTGCGACAATTAATCCAAGGATGGTTGTTGTCAGAGCTTGCGATATACCGGCTGCTACAATTGAGCTGTCGCTGTTACCTGATAAGTTAAAAGATTGAAAGGTGATGACTAACCCACTGACAGTGCCAAGCAACCCTAACATAGGCGAAATTGTTGCAATGAATCTTATATAGTCGATAGTGCCCCGTAATTTTGCCGAATGTTGATGTAAAACTTTACTAAGCAGGACTTCTTTTTGTTCAAAGCTATAATCACGGGTTTCTATTGAACTAAACCCACTAAAGAGCGCCGTTTCGATTAGAGCTGGATCTTCTATAACCAGATTAAATTTCTGTAGATTGCGATAATTCACTAGCCCTAAAATCAAAACTATTAATCCACTTAAAATTATTATGCTTCCTATTAAACCGCCATCATTGATAAATTCTATGAGTGACGAAGAGGCCGTTTTAACATTTTCAGTTTCGCTCTGAATTGAATTCTGTTTATTTCCTATGATTACGCCAAGTGGTTGCGCTTCATTCGATGCTAAATTAAATTCTGCAGCATTTTTTTGTATGGCTTTAGTCAATTTAGCGGGGGAATCTAAGCTAAGCCTTTTTTTATCTTTTTGATCTGTCAAATAGCCCTCATTCGATAGAAAAATTCTATTCGATATGGCAATGATTTCAGGAGAATTTTCTGTAGCTTTAATCAAATGCGATTGGTTAAGTAGATTAAGACTTCGTTCTAGCTTAATTGATTTTAGGGGAAAAAATAACATATCGTGCTTGGTGCTTTTATATTTATCTAGTTGTGCTCTAGTTGTATTTGTGACCGCAGTCCCAGTATCTATTTGCTTTTTCGTATATGATATGAAGCTGTCTAACTTCTGAAGGCTTTCTCGGTTTTCGAGTTTTTCTTTACTTATTACTTTGACTAAATTTTCAGTAATTTTTTCGAGGCCAAGTGAATCCGCTAAAAGATTCTGAGAGTTCTGAGTGAGGAAAATAATGGCTACTATGAACCCGTAGTATTTACTCGACATTGGCTTTACTCATAGCTTCGACAGGTAAAATTATATATCTTTCAGTAAGTGCATTTTCGATTATCTCAATTGCCTTTTTGAAGTTATTGGCATAAGTATCAAAATCAACTAATTTCCATTGTGCTCGTTTTAGTGAGAATAAACCCGCCAATTTTTTTTCCTCGTCTATGAAATAGTATCCAACTCGTCCGATATTAAAAGTTACTGCTTCTATGTTGTCATCAGCAATGGCTATAGACTCTGTCCTCACTCGATCTTCCTGTGAAAAACCAATTTCATTATGCAGAATATTGTAAAATTCTTCCATAAGACTTGGGGACAAGGAACTCTTTCTTAGTTTGGTTTGTAACTTCTTAACGACTTCTAGCCGTGCCAACCGCTCTATAGGATAGTCCTTTTCTATAAATCGATAGAGTAGTTCTAGATTTTCGCGCACGATACTAGTACGTTGTACTAAAGTAATATCGGCGTGATTTTTTCCGAAGATAAGTGTTTCAAGCAGTCGGAATTTTTCCGTTTTCAATTGTTTAGCTGTTTCCTGGATGTTTCTTAATTCTTCGTTGAGTTTTTTATAAGTTTTAATTTTAGTACGGATTTGTTTGTTATTTTGTTCTCTATCTTTAATACGGATATTTTGCATTGTATGAATAGTATCTAAATCCGATGCGTAGCAATATACCTGTCCAATACCAATTAATAGAAGACAAGCGGTAACAGTTATAAGCGTCAGGGTTTTAAAAAAACCAAACGCTTGATGCTTAAACTGATATGGCATTGGCATAGAAGAGACGACGACCTTTTTAGCAAATTGTTGTCTAACTAGTTGAAATCTTTTCACTCAGTTTTTTTCTTCTTTTCACTCAGCTAGATATTACTCTATGGCTAGGTAGAAGAGGCATTACGCCTTTTATCGACCGCATCAGCAAGCTGATAAAGCACAGGCGTTGTCGTCTCCCAAGCCATGCAAGCATCAGTAATACTTTGTCCGTATTTAAGGCTTTTTTTAGTTGTGAGTGACTGATTACCTTCTTCCAAAAAGCTCTCTAGCATTACCCCGCATATATGATTATTTTGTTCAAGTTGACTAGAAATCTCACCTACAACCTTCGGTTGATTCAAATGATTCTTGCTGCTATTTCCATGGCTGCAATCGATCATTAGACGGGCATTGAGGTTACTTTTTTCTAATCGTTTATAAGTTTCTAAGACATTTTTCTTGTCGTAATTTGTTCCTGTTGAGGATCCTCTTAAGATGACGTGGCAGGTTTTATTACCTTTAGTGCTGATTATCGCGGCTAAACTCTGTTCGGTTACCCCTAGAAATTGGTGAGGATGTCCAACTGCTTTTAATGCATCAATTGCGACTTGCACATTGCCGTCTGTACCATTTTTGAAGCCTATGGGCATTGATAAACCTGACGCCATCTCTCGATGGATTTGGGATTCCGTAGTTCTAGCGCCTATCGCCCCCCATGTGATTAAATCCGCAATGAATTGCGGGGTAATTACATCCAAGAATTCTGTCCCGCACGGTAGCCCAATCTCACTAATATCAACTAAAAGTTTTCGGGCTGTACGAAGGCCATTATTGATGTCAAATGTATTATTTAGATGAGGATCATTTATTAAACCCTTCCACCCAATCGTTGTTCTCGGCTTCTCGAAATAGACCCGCATAACGATAACAAGATTATCATCAAGCGTCTTTTGTAATTCACTAAGCTTATGTGCGTAGTCAATCGCCGCGTTGCAGTCGTGAATTGAACATGGTCCTGTGATTACTAGCAGGCGCGGATCTTTGCCGAGAATAATGTTTTCACAATCTTGCCGACTTTTATCTACTAGCTCTGAGCATTGGGTAGGTATTGGTATTTCTTCTTTTAAAATTGTGGGAGATAAGAGTGGCCTATAGCTATTAACCCTATTATCGTAAGTTTCCTTTACCATGATCGACTACTCACAAGTTACAAGTTTTCAACCAACTTGGTGGCAAATTCACTACATTTTACTTCATTGGGGTTGTCCATTAGTCTAGCAAAATCATATGTAACGAATCTACTGCTTATAGTTTTGTCCATTGAGGCGATTATTAAGTCTGCTGCCTCCGTCCAGCCTAAATACCTAAGCATCATTTCTCCTGAAAGTAATACAGAGCCTGGGTTAACTTTATCAAGATTGGCATATTTTGGAGCGGTCCCATGAGTGGCTTCAAATATAGCATGTCCGGTTTCATAGTTTACGTTTCCACCCGGCGCGATTCCGATACCTCCGACCTGAGCCGCTAAGGCGTCAGATAAGTAATCTCCATTTAGATTCATGGTAGCTATGACGTCGAATTCTTTAGGTCTAGTGAGGACTTGCTGTAACGTAATATCAGCGATAGCATCTTTAACGAGAATTTTCCCGCTTGCTAGTTCTTTTTCTTGCTCGAGGTTGGCTGCTTTCGCACCTTTCATAGCATTAGTTTTTTCCCATTGCTCCCAAGTATACGCATTATCAGGGAACTCTTTTTCTACATAATCATAACCCCAGTTTCTAAAAGCGCCTTCTGTAAACTTCATAATGTTGCCTTTATGCACGAAAGTTAGACTTTTTCTGTCATTAGCAATCGCATAATTTATTGCTGCCCTGACTAGTCGCGTGGTGCCCTCTTGAGAAACTGGCTTAAGTCCCATACCAGACGTGTTGGGGAATCTTATTTTTTCAAATAGATCGGGAAAGTTTGTTTCCATCAAGGACAAGAATTTTTTACACTCGGTTGTACCTTCCTCAAATTCAATTCCGGCATAGATATCTTCAGTATTTTCGCGGAAAATAACCATGTCTACGCTGTTGGGCTCTTTGACTGGAGAGGGTACTCCGTTGAACCACCTTACTGGTCTTATACAAACATATAGGTCTAAAACTTGTCTTAACGTGACGTTCAGTGAGCGAAAACCTCCGCCAATAGGAGTGGTTAGTGGCCCTTTAATTGCTACAAGATATTCTCTGCACATTTCAAGGGTTTCTGACGGCAACCATTCACCGGTTTTATTGAAGGCTTTTTCTCCTGCAAGAGCTTCAATCCAATTTATAGTTCGTTGATTGTCGTATGCTTTTTCTATTGCTGCATCCAGCACTCGTCTACTGGCACGCCATACGTCTGCGCCGATGCCGTCACCTTCAATAAAAGGTATGATTGGCTTGTCGGGTACCTTTAATAATCCATTTTCTATAGTGATAATGTCGCCACCTTTTATTGTATTACCAGAAGAGCTCAACTTAATATTCTCCAACTTTAGTTCGTAAACTTTATATTATACCAAAAGACTTTGCAGATGGGCTGCAAATTTCTTATATTCTTATAATTAACCTATTGTTATAGGTTTTAGGAATCACAAAATTTGGAAAAAATTGAATAAAATGGAATTACTTTTAATAGGAGCGGGTTATCTGGCTCGAAAAATTATTACGCAATCGCCAAATTCAAATATTATCGCCCTACGAAGGGAGAAAAGAAGTCAAGATTTAGTTGATAGATGTCCTTATAAATATGGAGATGTTTTTAGACTTGAAAATGATTTAGTTAAAAATATAACTCTAACATTTGAAGGTTCTGCGGTTGTGATGTTAAGTCCGAGCACGTACACGAACAATTTAGCCGAATCTGTTTTCAGGGTAGTTCGGCTTTTTAATCCAAATCTTCTCAAAAAAGTAATTTTAGTTTCGAGTACGGGAATATTTTCAGACGGAAGTGAAAAATTAATAGATAGTTCTTATCATCAACTGACGCCTTTAAATAGCAGAGCAAAAAAGATTCATGCTATTGAGACAGAATGGTGTAGACAGTTCAAAAATACAGTAGTGGTTAGGCTGGGCGGGTTGTATTGCTCCGAGCGGATTGTTGGTCTCAATTCTGTACTCTCCAATGAGATGTTAGATGGAAATGGGGAGGAATACTTAAATTTAATTCATTCTGTTGACGCTGCTCGCGCAATTTTACAATTGTGCTCTAAACACATATACAAGGGTACATATTTAATTACTGACTGTAATCCAGTAATAAGAAAAGAATATTATTCCTATCTTGCCAAACTTTATGGATCGAAATCCCCAAAGTTTTCAAATTCAATCAGGAAGACATATGCTTGTGTAGCCCATGATGTTTGGGCAAGATTGGGGATTCTTCCAAAATTTCCGGATTATATATCTGGCCTTGTTTAATCGATTTGAATACAATATTTTTTCCTCTGAGGCTCGTTCTTCTGCTAGGTACGTTGTCTATCTCGTCGACTAGTCCCTCTAAAACGCTAACACTCGAAATCTTTAATGGCAGGACTGATTCTCACTTAGTCACTTTTTGGGTAAAGGTTGCTATTACAGAAGAGGAAAAGGCAGTCGGTCTTTCAAATCATTTTTTTCTACCAGAAAAAGAGGGTTTATTGTTTATTTTCGATGAAGCTAAAAGTGTAAAAATCTGGACAAGATTTATGAACTTCCCGATAGACATCATTTTTATAAATGAAAAAGGTCAAATAAGCAGAATTTATCGGTCGGCGCTCCCTGGAAGCGATAAAATTTTTGGAACTTACTCACCTTCAAAATTTGTTTTAGAATTGAATGCTGGCGACGCGGAGCGGTTTAATATTAAAAAAGATGACTATATTATCCCCGAAAAAATATTATTCAAGTAGTGTTTTATATGTATCTTTGAAGCCTTGAAGATTGACTGGGATCTTAATCTTAACTCGGTCTGAGTCGAAAAAAGAAACAGTAAGAAGTTTGCCTAGAAATAGCTGGTTAAGGGTAGAATCCGTTAATGACATGAATAAATGGCATCCGTCTGGGTCACACCTTTCAACAGGAAAATTTTTTTCAGGATTGTTATCGATTTGAATTGCCACACCTCCAGGTAGGTATATTCCTAACGGCACGATTAGAAGAGCATGAGGAGGTTCTTCCTTATTTAATCGAGCTAGTGTTAGTTGTAATACAGGCAGTTGTGAATTTTTCATGATTATTTCTTGCTGCATCGTGCATTCAGTTGAGCCACTTGTATTTGAAGGTGAGCAATTAATATTCCATGAACTTGCTACTGATTCTAAAAGAGGCCCGATCAAAATAAAAAAAGGAAAGACAGTAAGTGTTGATAAACTTAATCTTTTGGATATATTACTCATAAAACGATTTCATCGCGGTGTGGTCACTTCGTTAAACCAACTTGGTGTTAAGGGATTCGAAACAATATCATAGTTATCGTAGGGTTTGATATCTACTACTACAGTGCCGTCAAAAGCATCTAATTTTAGAACTTTCAAAATATTTTTCTTTCTTTCTAGCAAATCACATACGGCTAGACCAATTGGATTAGGGTGGTTTCGCCCCCTATATGCAAATGCCCCAATTTTTTTATATTTACTATTTCCCCTCGGAAAACCAGTTAGAGCTCTATTTTCATTGTTTTTTGCCATCCAGAATAATACAAAAATATTAGAGTAATCCTCGATCCCTTCGAGCGCAGATTCAAACTGTGGGTGTATCTTTATTGTTTTGATATTGGTTTTTCTAGTCGGTCCAATGTCTTCGTCTTTAATTCCGGTTTCTACAACACCTATGGGCATGAAATTGAAATCGCTGTTATCTTTCGATTGCGAATTCATGGTCGCAACACCAGGGTAATATATGGCCCCCATGAAATTAGAATTAAAATTAAGGAGATTGCCTGCGTTAACGATCTAAACTTCCAGTATTCGTTGTTTGGTATATGTCTCTGAATAACTAAAAGCATGGTAATATCTAATAATAATGTGAAAACTAACATCACACCTACACTAGAGCCTATTATATTTAACAGCCGTATTTCGAAGGCCGTGTCAAAAGAAAACAAGGCGTAATTGCCCAATATGCATGTGAACAAAATTACAATTAGAAGCAAAAACCTCAAAACACCTAACTTATAAATAAATTGCATATTGCGATAATCATGTATATATGTTTTTAATGAGCTTAATAGTATCAAACTAATCGAAAGACTTGCACAATAATAATGAAAGTATTTTCCTCTGAACGTTTTTCTATACCATTACCAAAGAATCATAAATTTCCTATGATGAAATATAAAAAACTGAGGGACCTTGTTACCAGCGATAAAAGGTTTGAATTAGTTGAAGCGCACCCAATTGATTTGGATGTTTTAAAGTCAGTGCATGATGAAAACTATGTAATGAAAGTCGTTAAAGGAGGCTTAACTCCCCGCGAAATACAGAAATTAGGTTTTCCGTGGAGTGTAAATTTAGTAAATCGTGCCATGTATTCCGTGGGTAGTACATTAGCAACGGTAAGAGCTGCAGTTGAAGACAGAGCGGCTTGTTCATTGGCTGGAGGAACTCATCATGCCTCTTTTGCCCAGGGATCCGGTTTTTGCGTGTTTAATGATATAGCGGTTGCGTGTTATGTTATTTTAAAACAATATTCGGATGTAAATATCGTAGTTATTGATACAGACGTTCATCAGGGTGATGGAACTGCAATGATGTTGTCTCACTGTTCGAGGGTTACGACGGTTTCTATACATGCGAATTCAAATTTCCCTCCTCACAAACGTTGCAGTGATTTAGATGTTTTTTTGCCGAATATGGTTAACGATATCGACTACCTGGAAATATTTCAAGAAACGTTGTTAGATATGCTTAATACAATAAGGCCAGAATTAATAATCTTTGTTTCAGGCGCAGATATCTATCAAGGTGATAGGTTG